>ERZ778514.206-NODE-206-length-60302-cov-5.927067_pt1 | contig 60302 bp, 37 predicted proteins | sample MGYA00510344_ERZ778514 | MGnify/ENA primary metagenome ERZ778514 (study PRJEB29527, sample SAMN07138968) | mouse gut metagenome | material: feces | host: mouse | place: China:Nanjing | collected 2016-01-25 ...
TACGGCACGCCCATCTACACCAACACACGATATCCCTTCCCAGCAAATCCGCCGTACATACCGCACGACGACAACCCCGTAGGTTCATACAAGCGCAGCTTCGACATTCCCGCAGGCTGGAACGGCCGCCGGGTATTCCTGCACTTCGACGGCTCCACGGCCGGTATGTACGTATGGGTAAACGGCAAAAAGGCCGGATACGTGCAGTCGGCCAAAAACCCGTCGGAATTCGAGATTACCGATTTTATCGTTCCGGGCAAGAACGAGCTTTCCTGCGAAGTATACCGCTGGACCGACGGCTCGTATCTTGAAGATCAGGATTTCTGGCGCCTGTCGGGCATAGACCGCGACGTATATCTTTATTCTACCGACGCCCGGGGGCGCACCGCCGATTTCTTTGTGAAAGCCGACCTCGACGCAAAATATCGCGACGGCCTTTTCTCAGCCGACGTGCAGGTAGACAGCAAGGAGCCGATGAAGCTCAGCGCCACACTCTACGATCCCTACGGCCGCAAGGTATACTCCGCAGGAAAAAACGCAAGCAACAACACCGTATTTACCGCGAAGCTTGCCAAGGTCGACAAGTGGAACTACGACCACCCCGCGCTCTACACCCTCGTGCTCGAACTGAGCACCGCCGACGGCAAACCCGTCGAGGCCACGTCTGCCAAAATCGGATTCCGCAAGGTCGAAATAAAGGACGCACAGCTGATGGTCAACGGCAAGCCCGTCGAAGTACATGGCGTGAATATGCACGAGCACCATCCCGAAAAGGGTCACGCCATAGACCGCGAAACAATGATGAGCGATATCCGCGCAATGAAGCAGCACAACATCAACGCTGTCCGCACCTCGCACTATCCCCAGCCGCCGCTGTGGTACGAGCTTTGCGACCGGTACGGCATATACCTCGTTGACGAAGCAAACATCGAAACCCACGGAATGGGCTACTCCAAATTCAACCACGAAGGAAAAATCGTGCAGCCGGCATTCCTCCCCGAATGGAAGGCCGCAATGCTCGACCGCCAGAAACTGCTTGTAGAGCGCGACAAAAACCATCCCTCTGTAATCGTATGGTCGCTCGGAAACGAATCGAGCAACGGCGACAATTTCATGGATTGCTACCAGTGGATTAAAAACCGCGACAACAGCCGCCCCGTGCAGTACGAACAAGCCGGAGAAGGCTCCAACACCGACATCGTGTGCCCCATGTACGCGCCTATGAGCCGTCTTAAGAAAGAAGCAGCACGAACCGACGCCACCCGTCCGTTCATACTCTGCGAGTTTGCACATGCAATGGGTAACTCCACAGGCAACTTCCAGGACCTCTTCGACGTGTTCCGCTCGGCTCCCCATATGCAGGGCGGATTCATCTGGGACTGGGTAGACCAAGGCTTCAAGACCACCGACGAGAACGGACGCACATACTGGAGCTACGGCGGCGACTACGGCGCCACCGGCTACACTCACGACGAGAACTTCTGCATCAACGGCATGGTATTCCCCGACCGCACTCCGCACCCCGGCCTTCTCGAAGTCAAAAAAGTATATCAGGACATACGTTTCTCGTCGAAAGACCCCAAAACGGGCGCGATAACTGTTGAAAACCACTTCCCCTCACGCTCGACAGAGCCTTACGCATTCTCTTGGGAACTGCTGCGCGAAGGACAGCGCATCGACGGCGGCAACTTCGAGGCAATGGTAGCTCCCGGAGCAAGCAAGACTGTGAAGCTGCCCGTTCCGGCGCTTGACGACAATACCGACTATGCCCTGTCTGTCTATGCCCGCACCAAGGCCGGCGACGAAATAATACCACAGGGACACGAAGTGGCCCGCGAACAGTTCGTGCTCGCCAAGCGCGACCTCGCAACCACACCACTGGCCGACGGCAATGTTAAATTCGAGCAGAACGACCGTTCTTGGACTGCCGAAGCAGCAGGAGCTGTGATGACATTCGACAAACGCAGCGGCGAACTAACAAGATACACCGTCGATGGCCGCGACCTCATCGCCGGCGCAATGCGCCCGTCGTTCTGGCGCGCAACCACCGACAACGATTACGGCAACCGCTTCAACACCCGCTCCAACGCATGGCGCACTGCAGCAGACAACCGCCGTCTGGTATCGCTGAACCGCGACGGACAATCGCTCAAAGCCGTATACCGCCTGCTCGAAGTACCCTCGGAGTACACCGTGGTCTACACTCCGCTTGCCGACGGCTCGCTGAAAGTAGAGGCTTCGTGGAAGGCCGACCAAGGGGCATTCAAGCCCGAACTGCCTCGCTTCGGTATGATTATCACCATGCCCAAAAGTTACGACAACTTCGCATGGTACGGCCGTGGCCCGTGGGAAAATTACTCCGACCGCCGCACCGCCGCGTTCCTCGGCCGATATAGCGGCAAGGTAACCGATATGCGCCACCACTACATACGCCCTCAGGAAACAGGCAACCACACCGATGTGCGCGAGGCATCGCTGACAGATGCAAACGGACTCGGCTTAGAGGTGAAGGGATTGCAGCCGCTCGAAGTAAGTGCTCTCGACGTGCTGCCCTCTGATCTCGATACCGGCCTCGCAAAACACCAGCAACACGACAGCGACATATCGCCCGATATCGACCATGTGTACTTCTACGTCGATCTCGCCCAGCGCGGCCTCGGCGGCGATGACAGCTGGGGCGCCCTGCCATATGAACAGTACCGGCTCGACGCACCCTCCTACACCTACTCCTTCATCCTGTCCCCCAAAAAGTAACACACCCACAAGGCCGCCGCAACCCCGGCGGCCTTTTTATATCACTCTGTTGCCAATATTGGAAACTTTTTATATATTTGCGTTGTTACTCTCGTAACCTATATTTTGTTTTACTCATAAACGCTGATTTGAATATGCCGCATCGATTCGACGAAATAGGCTTGCTCTTTCTAAAACGCAGACGAGAACTCGGCCTCACTCAGGAACAACTGGGTGAGCGGGTAGGCGTAACCAAATCCGAAATTTCCAAAATAGAAAATGGTCGCGGAATCACGTTCTCAACTATCAACAAACTCTCTGAAGCTCTCGGGGTTTCCGCACAAGTAGAGCTAAAACCATCGGCAACAATAACAAGTGATGTAATCCACTACATTGTAATGAGCCTTGGATTGTTTGCCCGTCAATACAAGCTAACAAAAAAAGAAGCCTGCAACTACTTGTCACGATTCAAAGGACTGGAATTTACCATAAACAACTACGAGGCCGAACACCAACTTTCATTACAGGATTGTGTTGATGATATGGTAGCTATCTGCAATAAAAACGGAGGAGCCATATTATGAAACTTTATCACGGTTCCAACCAGCCTATACTCTGCATAGATCTCTCTCGAGGAAAATTACACAAAGATTTCGGGCAGGGCTTCTATACCACGCATCTGTATGAGCAAGCCGCTTTTTGGTCAAAACGTATTGCAGACCGATTTGGCGGAACGCCTACAGTCACAGAGTTCGAGTTTGATGTCGATTCTGCAATTGCCGACGGCCTGAATGTAAAAATTTTTGAAAAACCGGATAAAGAATGGGCCTTATTCGTTATGTCAAACCGACGAAAAGAAGTATTCAGACACAGCTACGACATTGTTATCGGCCCCGTTGCTGATGATAATATGGCCCGCCTCTTCGGACTTTACGATATGGAGATAATCGACCTCGACGCAGTTGTTGCCGGTTTAATCTACAAAGAGCTTAACTCTCAATATTTTTTCGCCACCGAAAGATCTTTAAACTACATAAAACGACTATGAACAAGGCCGACAACACTTTCGAGTTTTTAGTAGAGTATATTTCTGCCAAGGTCGTTGAATGGATTATTCAGGACAAAAACATCAGCTTGGAAGAAGCGTTGCTCATCTTCCACAATTCCGAAACATTTGACAAACTTTGTGAACCCGACACTGATATGTATATAGAAAGTCCTGCATATATCTACGAAATTTTTCAGGAAGAATTACGACGCGGCACATTGCGAGGCCTCTGAGAGGGTAAAGTTGCGGCGTAGGAGAAAAAGCTGTAATTTTGTTGATATGGATATTTGTGAAATACGCGATATGCTGCTTGGAGCCGCAAGACTCCGCGCGCTGAAGAATCTTTCGGCCAAGGGCCGCTCTACCGTGGTAGGTGCTCCAGGCTCCTCTGCGGCAGTAATGCTTTCAGGCCTGCCTTACACGCAGGGACACCCTATCCTCGTGGTCGGCGACTCGCTCGACGATGCCGGCTATCTTTACTTCGACCTTTGCCGCCTTGCAGGCGAGGATGCCGTGGCCATGCTGCCGTCTGGCTTCAAGCGCGACATAAAATACGGCCAACCCGACGCCCCCAACCAAATACTGCGCACAGAGGCGCTCAACCGCGCCAAAGCCGGCACACTTCGCTTTCTGGTAAGCTATCCCGAGGCGATGGCAGAATGCGTGGCATCGCGCGAAGATCTCGACACGCACACGCTGCAACTTGCTGTAGAAAGCAGCGTGTCGATGGACGATACCGAGAAATGGCTGCGTGAAAAAGGATTCAGGCAGGTAGACTATGTATTCGAGCCGGGGCAGTATGCCATACGCGGTTCGATATTCGACATATTCGGTTATTCAGAGGAGCTGCCCGTGCGCCTCGACTTCTTTGGCGACGAAATCGACTCTATCCGTTCGTTCAATGTCGAAACACAGCTATCCGAGAAAAAACTCGAAAACGTGGCCGTGACAGCCAACGTGAGCCATCGCGGCAGTCTGAAATCGATACTCGATTTCCTGCCCGGCGATACCCTTGTGGCTATGCGCAACGAGCAATATACCGTGGAGCGTCTGCGCGCGGTGACCTCCACTGAGATGTCGGCATTCACACTTCTTACCGAGGACGGCGATGCCGACGCTCTCGACGTGCTCGTTGATGCCGACGCCTTTGAAAAACACCTAAATTCTTTGCGACGCATCGAATTTACCGCGGCCACCAATCCCGGCGACGTATCTAAAGGCGCCATGCTCGACTTCGACTGCTCGCCACAAGGAGTCTACCATAAAAATTTCGACATAATAAGCTCGTCCTTCATACGCTTCGAGGCCGAAGGATACCGCCTGTACATACTCTCCGACAATCCGAAGCAGTTCGACCGCCTGCGCGAAATCTTTGCCGACCGTGGCGATGAAATTCACTTCGAGGCCGTCGACGGCACACTGCACGAAGGCTTCGTGGACCACGCCGCCAAAGTATGCGTGTTCACCGACCACCAGATATTCGACCGCTTCCACAAATACACCCTCAAAAGCGAGCGGGCGCGCTCAGGCAAGATGGCGCTATCGCTCAAGGAACTGGGACAGATCGAGCCGGGCGACTACATAGTACACGTCGACCACGGAGTGGGCAAATTCGCCGGGCTGCTACGCACCAATATCAACGGCCGCATGCAGGAAGTCATAAAGCTCGTGTACCAGAACAACGACATTCTGTTCGTATCCATACACTCGCTCCACAAACTCGCCAAATACCGGGGCAAGGAAGGCGTTCCGCCCAAGATCAACCGCATAGGCTCAGGAGCCTGGCAGAAGATGAAGGAACGCACCAAGAGCAAGCTCAAGGACATAGCGCGCGACCTCATAAAGCTCTATGCAGCCCGACGCGACCAAAAAGGATTCGCCTACTCGCCCGACTCGTATATGCAGCACGAACTTGAGGCCTCGTTCATCTACGAGGACACCCCGGACCAGCTGTCGGCCACACAGTCGGTAAAAGCCGACATGGAAAGCGACCGCCCCATGGACCGCCTCATCTGCGGCGACGTAGGCTTCGGCAAGACCGAAATCGCTATCCGCGCCGCCTTCAAGGCCGCCACCGACGGCAAGCAGGTGGCCGTGCTCGTGCCCACAACCGTGCTCGCCTACCAGCATTACCATACCTTTTCGCAACGACTCGCCGAGTTCCCGGTAAGGGTCGAATATCTGTCGAGAGCACGCTCTGCCAAAGACGTCAAAGCCATCCTCGCCGACCTCGAAGCAGGCAAAATCGACATTCTCATAGGAACCCACAAGATAATCGGCAAGGGCGTCAAGTTCAAGGATATAGGCCTGCTCATCATTGATGAGGAGCAGAAGTTCGGCGTGGCCGTAAAAGAAAAGCTCAAACAGATGAAGGTCAACATCGACACCCTCACCATGAGCGCCACGCCAATACCGCGTACCCTGCAGTTCTCGCTCATGGGTGCCCGCGACCTTTCCACCATAGCCACGCCGCCGCCAAACCGCTATCCGATAATCACATCGGTCGACGCTCTTTCCGACGACATCGTGGCCGAGGCCCTTAACTTCGAGCTTGCCCGTGGCGGACAAGTATTCTTTGTCAACCCGCGCATAGAGGGTCTTTACGACCTCGAGGCAATGATAAAGCGGCTCGTACCCGACGCCCGCACCATAGTGGGCCACGGACAGATGCCACCCGAAAAGCTCGAGAAAGCAATCAACGACTTTTCAGCGCACGACTACGACATCTTGCTGGCCACCACCATTATCGAGAGCGGCATCGATATGCCGAACGTCAACACCATCATAATAAACGATGCCCACAAATTCGGCCTCAGCGAGCTGCACCAGCTCCGCGGACGCGTGGGTCGCAGCTCCCGCAAGGCGTTCTGCTACCTGATGGTACCGCCGTCGAACCCGCTGTCGCCCGACGCCCGCAGGCGTCTGCAAGCCATCGAAAGCTTTTCCGACCTCGGCTCAGGAATCCACATCGCCATGCAGGACCTCGACATACGCGGCGCCGGCAACCTGCTCGGAGCCGAACAGAGCGGCTTCATAGCCGACCTCGGCTACGAAACATACCAGAAAGTGCTCCGCGAAGCCGTTGTAGAGCTGCGCACAGAGGAATTTCCCGACATCAAGGACGCATCGTCGGAGCAGGCCGACGGCGAGGACTATGTTGCCGACTGCATCATTGAGAGCGACCTCGAGCTGCTGCTTCCCGCATACTATGTGCAACAGGAAAGCGAGCGCATAGCCCTATATCAGGAACTCGACAGCATAGAGCGCCCCTCCGACCTCAAAGCATTTGAAGAACGCCTCGTAGACCGCTTCGGCCGCATACCCGACGCCGCCCGCGAACTGTTGCGGGTGCCTATGCTGCGCCGTTACGCCCGCAAGCTCGGCATCGAGAAAGTGGTGATGAAGCAAGGCTCTATGTTCCTGTTCTTTGTCGACGATTCCAACAAGGCATACTACCAAAGCCCCATGTTCGGACGCCTGCTCAACTATCTTCAGGCTAATCCGCAGAGGGTGCACATACGCGAGCGAAACGGCCGCCGCAGCTTTGCCGTCGACCGCGTGCCCATGGTGTCGCAGGCCGTCGACATGCTCAGAGGCATACTCGAGCTCGACGCGATATAGCAGGCTCGGCAAGTTTTTTGCACACGGCTGATTTTTTTCGTAACTTCGCGGCATAAACCTTTTTCATAACCAATTCATATATGTACCGCAGTCTGACCATTGACGAGATAGGCGCCCTTGAAGCGCAGGGATGCACCGCTGCCGACTGGGCAGAAATAGAAGTTAGCGAAAATTTTTCCACAAGCCGCATACACGATGTCGAGTTTTCAGGCAAGATCCGCTTAGGGCGCCTCGACGGCACATTCCGCCGTCCGGGCGGCCTCGAAAGGCATTCGGCCATACGCCGGGCCACGCTGCACAACGCAAGCATAGGCGACGACGCCTATATAAGCGCCTGCAACATTGCCAACTACGACATTGCAGCCGGTTCTTACATCGAGAACGTCGACAATATAATATCGACCCTCGATTCCTCTTTCGGAGTAGGCACAGAAGTGTCCGTGCTCAACGAAACGGGTGGCCGCGAAGTACCCGTGTACGAACGCCTCTCGGCACAAACCGCCTACCTCATAGCAATGTACCGCAACAGGCGCACGATGGTAGAGCGCCTAATAACGATGATCAAAGTACACGCGGCCAAGCTATTCGGCTGTCGCGGGCAAATAGGCGAAGGAGCCGAAATTGTCAACTCCGGCTCGATTACCAATGTCAATATCGGCCCGCACACACAAATCGAGGGTGCGGCACGCCTTGCCGACGGCACCATAGCCTCTACCGCCGCCGACCCTGTGTATGTGGGTCGCGGCGTCATTGCCGAGGGATTCGTGTTCGCGTCGGGCAGCCGCGTCGCCGACGGCGCCGTGGTACACCACTGCTTCATCGGGCAGGCCACGCGCCTCACCAACCTCTTTTCAGCCCACGACTCGCTGTTTTTTGCCAATTGCAGCTGCGAGAACGGCGAGGCCGCGGCCATATTCGGCGGCCCGTACACCGTCACGATGCACAAATCAAGCCTGCTGATAGCCGGAATGTTCTCATTCCTCAACGCCGGCTCAGGCTCCAACCAAAGCAACCATATGTACAAGCTCGGACCGATACACCAAGGCGTGGTGGAACGCGGCTCCAAGACAACGAGCGACTCCTACATACTGTGGCCGGCAAAGATAGGCGCGTTCTCGCTGGTAATGGGGCGCCATGTCAACCACCCCGATACCTCGCGCCTGCCGTTCTCCTACCTCATCGAGGGCGGCAACGAATCGTTCCTTGTACCGGGCATCAACCTGCGCAGCGTGGGCACCATACGCGACGCCCAGAAGTGGCCAAAACGCGACAAACGCCGCGACCCCGACCGCCTCGACTGCATCAACTTCAACCTGCTCAGCCCGTACACGGCAGGCAAGATGATGAGTGGCATACGGCTGCTCGACGACCTCGAACGCACTGCCGGGCTTACCGCCGGACGATTCGCCTTCCAGACTATGACCATAGATGCCCACGCCCTTCGCAAAGGCCGCGACCTCTACCGCCTCGCCATCGACAAATTCATGGGCAACTCGGTGATACACCGCCTCGGCACAGAGCCTATGGCCGACAATGCCGAATTAACACGCCGACTGCAGCCCACGCACCCCGCAGGCACAGGCCGCTGGGTAGACATCTGCGGCATGTTCGCCCCCAAAACCGAAGTCGACAAAATATGCGACCACATATGCGACGGCACCATCGACTCTCTCGAAGCACTCGAAAGCCGCTGGCGCAGTCTTCATGCCGACTATTACGATATGGAGTGGACATGGGTGGCCGAGAAGTTCGAGTCGTGGTATGGCAAGGCGCTCGCCGACATCACTCCGGCCGACATTCACGCCATAATCGACCGATGGCTTGCCTCCGTGACATCGCTCAACGCCATGCTGCTCGAAGACGCCCGTAAAGAGTACTCCCTGCGTTCACGCACCGGTTTCGGCATCGACGCCCCCGACAGCGAGGCCGACGACGACTTCAACTCTGTGCGCGGCCAGTACCGGGCCGACCCGTTCGTGGAGATGGTGACACGCCACTCCGCCACCAAGACCGCCCTTGCCGGCCACGCCCGTTCCCTGCTCCCCTCATAAATTTGGTCATTTCCGGAGGTATATTTGGAAAAAGAGTGCTAATTTTGCATTGTGAAAGAATGCACTATGAAAGAATGCACTAATAGCGGCGCAGGAGTCGGCAACGATGCCCTGCGCGAAGAGATACTCCGGCTTAAAAAGGAGAAAAACGCCGTTATTCTGGCACACTACTATGTGGACGGCGCCTTACAGGACATCGCCGACTATGTTGGCGACTCCCTCGCGCTTGCCCAGAAAGCAGCCGACACCGCCCGCGACGCCGACGTCGTGGTGATGTGCGGAGTCAATTTCATGGGCGAAACCGTAAAGGTGCTATGCCCCGACAAAACCGTGCTGATGCCCGACCTCGAAGCGGGCTGCTCCCTTGCCGACAGTTGCCCGGCCGAGGAATTTGCCGCGTTCGTGGCCTCACACCCCGGCCACACTGTCATTTCATACGTAAACACCTCTATCGGAGTCAAGGCCCTGAGCGACGTGCTGGTGACAAGCAGCAACGCCCGCCGCATAGTCGAATCGTTCCCGGCCGACGAAAAAATAATCTTCGGGCCCGACCGCAATCTCGGCTCGTACATCAACTCCGTAACAGGCCGCGAAATGGTGCTGTGGGACGGCGCCTGCCACGTGCACGAACGCTTCTCGCCCGAGCGGATAGCAGAGCTGAAAGCCGCCCACCCCGACGCCCCCGTGCTGGCTCACCCCGAGTGCCGCCGCCCCGTTCTGCTTCTTGCCGACAAGGTTGGCTCCACCGCCGCCTTGCTCGAGTACGCACTTGCAAGCCCTGCCAAGGAATTTATAGTCGCTACCGAAAGCGGCATTCTGCACCAGATGCGCAAAGGCGCTCCCGAAAAAACATTCATAGCCGCACCGCCTACCGACAGCACTTGCGGCTGCAACGAATGCGCCTATATGAAGCTCAACACCCTCGCCAAGCTCCGCGACTGTCTGCGCGACGGCAAGCCTGAAATACAGGTCGACCCCGAGCTTGCCGAGCGCGCGCTGCGCCCCATAGAACGAATGCTCTCCCTTTGCTAACCCCGAACAAACAACAATCCGATGGAATTCAATCATAAAGAAATAGAAAGCCGTGTCAGCCAATACTGGAAAGACACCGACATATACCACGTGGAAATCGACCACTCGCGTCCGAAATACTACGTGCTCGACATGTTCCCCTACCCATCCGGCGCAGGACTCCACGTAGGCCACCCGCTGGGATACATAGCCAGCGACATCGTGTCGCGCTACAAGCGCCTGTGCGGCTTCAACGTGCTCCATCCCATGGGCTACGACGCCTACGGCCTCCCCGCCGAGCAGTATGCCATACAGACAGGTCAGCACCCCGAGATAACGACCCGCCAGAACACGGCCCGCTACCGCAGCCAGCTCGACAAGATCGGTTTCAGCTTCGACTGGAGCCGCGAGATACGCACCTGCGACCCCGAATTTTACCGCTGGACGCAGTGGGCGTTCCTCAAGATGTTTGAATCGTACTACGACAAGGACGCCGACCGCGCCATGCCCGTGGAAAAGCTCCGCAAGCACCTTGCGGCTCACGGCACCGAGGGTCTTAATGCAGCCCAGAGCAAGGAGCTGCACATATCCGCAGCCGAATGGAACGCCATGGCAGCCAAGGAGCAGAGCGACATACTGATGAACTACCGTCTTGCATACCTCGGCAACACGATGGTGAACTGGTGTCCGAAACTCGGCACCGTGCTCGCCAACGACGAGGTGAGCGAAGGCCTGTCGGTACGCGGCGGCTACCCCGTGGAGCAGAAAGAGATGTGGCAGTGGTGTCTGCGAGTGTCTGCCTACGCGGAGAGGCTTCTCGAAGGCCTGAACCGCATCGACTGGTCGGAATCCATCAAGGAAACACAGCGTAACTGGATAGGCCGCTCGGAAGGCGCCGAAATGCGTTTCAAAATCGACGGACGCGATGACCTCGAACTCGAAATATTCACCACCCGCGCCGACACGGTGTTCGGCGTCACATTCATGGTGCTTGCTCCTGAAAGCAAATACGTGGCCGAAGTCGTCACCTCCGACCAGAAAGAGGCCGTCGACGAATACCTGCGCTCTATCCGCAACCGTACCGAGCGCGAACGTATGATCGACAAGCGTGTCAGCGGCGTATTCAGCGGCTCATATGCCATCAACCCGCTTTCAGGCAAAAAGATACCCGTATACATCAGCGACTACGTTCTGGCAGGCTACGGCACGGGCGCCATTATGGCCGTTCCGGCCCACGACAGCCGCGACTACGCCTTTGCCCGCCACTTCGACCTGCCCATAATACCGCTTATCGAGGGAGCCGATGTGAGCGAGGAAAGCTTCGACGCCAAAGAAGGCACGATGATAAACTCCGAAGGCCCCGAGCTGAATCTCAACGGTATGACCGTGAAAGAGGCCATCGCCGCCACCAAGAGATTTATCGAAGAAAAAGGAATAGGACGCGTGAAGACAAACTACCGTCTGCGCGACGCCATATTCAGCCGCCAGCGTTACTGGGGCGAGCCTATACCCGTATGCTATGTCGACGGCATTCCGACAGCCTACGAAAATCTCCCGCTCGAGCTGCCCGAAATCGACAAATACCTCCCCACGGAAACCGGCGAGCCGCCTCTGGGGCGCGCCAAGAACTGGGTCACACCCGAAGGCTACCCCTTGGAACTTAACACTATGCCAGGCTTCGCAGGTTCGTCGGCATACTACCTGCGATATATGGACCCGCACAACGACAAGGCCCTCGTATCGCGCGAAGCCGACGAGTACTGGCGCTGCGTCGACCTCTACATCGGAGGCAGCGAACACGCAACCGGCCATCTGATATACAGCCGGTTCTGGAATAAGTTCCTGTTCGACTACGGCTGCGTGGTCGACGACGAACCGTTCCACAAGCTCATCAACCAGGGGATGATACAGGGCCGCACAAGCTTCGTATACCGCATCAAGGACACCAACACCTTCGTGAGCGCCACCTTGAAAGACAACTACGACACGACCCCGATACGCGTCGACATCAACATAGTGGGCGACGGCGACGTGCTCGACACGGAAGCCTTCCGCGCTTGGCGTCCCGAGTTTGCCGATGCCGACTTCGTGCTAGACAACGGGCGCTACATCTGCGGCCATGCTGTGGAAAAAATGTCGAAATCGATGCACAACGTTGTCAATCCCGACGACATGGTAGAACGCTACGGTGCCGACACGCTCCGCCTGTACGAAATGTTCCTCGGCCCGCTTGAAGCCAGCAAGCCGTGGGATACCAACGGCATCGACGGCGTGTTCCGCTTTATGAAGAAGCTATGGAGCCTCTACTGGCGCGGCGACGACTGCCTCGTAAACGACAACGAGCCAACCCGCGACAACCTCAAATCGCTCCACAAACTTATCAAGAAAGTGACAGCCGACATCGAGGGATTCTCTTTCAACACCTCTGTGGCTGCCTTCATGATATGCGTCAACGAGCTCGCTCAGCAGAAATGCGGCTCGCGCGCCATCCTCGAGCAACTCGCCGTGGTTGTGGCACCGTTCGCGCCGTTCACCGCCGAGGCACTGTGGCAGGGAGCGCTCGGACACGACACAAGCGTGGTCGATGCCAACTGGCCAGAACACAATGAAGACTACCTCAAGGAGGACACCGCCACCATGGCGGTATCGTTCAACGGCAAGGCACGCTACAACATCACCGTGGCTGCCGACGCCGCCCGCGAGGATATCGAAAAAACGGCCCTCGAAGCCGAAGGCGCCGCCAAATGGCTCGAAGGCAAGACTGTACGCAAGATTATTGTCGTACCCGGCAAGATTGTGAACATAGTAGTGTCATAATTGGCAATAAGTGGCCTTATATCCGCGTTTAAACATTATGAAACAAATTGTTTTTGCGAGTAACAACCCCCACAAGCTCCGCGAACTGCGCGAGCTTGCGGGGGCTGATATGGCCATACTGAGCCTTGACGACATAGGCTGCCACGACGACATACCCGAAACAGCCGACACATTTGAAGGAAACGCCCTGCTGAAAGCCCGCTGGGTAAAAGAACGCTACGGCTACGACTGCTTCGCCGATGATTCTGGCCTCGAGGTCGACGCTCTCGGCGGCGAACCGGGAGTGCGCTCCGCGCGCTATGCCGGAGAAGGCCACGACTCTGCCGCCAACAATGCCAAGCTGCTGAGCCGGCTATCAAGCACAACCGACCGCCGCGCCCGCTTCCGCACAGCCATAGCCCTGCTCGCAGGTAACGACGAGCCGCGTTTTTTCAACGGCAGCGTGGAAGGAGAGATTCTTACCGAAGCCCACGGTGAAGGTGGATTCGGGTATGACCCCTTGTTCCGCCCCCTCGGCTGGGCCAAGACATTCGCCGAAGCAACGCCCGACGAGAAAAATGCAGTAAGCCACCGAGGCAACGCTGTAAGGCTTCTGATGGACTTCTTATCGCAGCAGCCATGGCAATAAAAACGAAAGCGCTCCTCCTGTTTGCGGCACTGTCTGCCACAACGGCTCACGCCAAGCCCTCGGCAGGAAACTGGGCCGTGTACCCGCTCGTTGACTACACGTATGAGAACGTTGTCGACGCCGCAGACCGCACATACTTCCTAAGCGGCGGCACACTGTTCTCCCGCAGCCACGACGATGACGAGATATACTTCTACACCAAGGCCAACAAGCTGTCCGACACCTCTATAAAAGGCATATATTACAACGATGCCGACGGCTTCCTCCTGCTTGCCTACGAAAACGGAAACATCGACCTCGTTTTCGACAACGGACGCACCGCCAACCTGCCCGACATCAAAGATGCCATCCTGACATCGACCCACGGAATACGCAACGCCTGCTTCCACGACAAAAAGATATATCTTGCCACCGACTTCGGCTTCGCCATATACGACAGCGAACGCCTCGAAGTGACCGACTCCGGAATCTATAACATAGCGGTCGACAACATATTCCCTGTCGGCGACCGCCTCGTGCTTATTTCCGGCGGCAAGATTTATTCAAGTCCGCTTGAGGGGCGCCACTCGAAATTCGACAGCTTCACGCCGCTTTCGGGCAATTTTCAGGCGCAATCCTCCGTGCTGCTGTCCTCCGGCACGATAGCATTTGCCGACAATTCAGGCATAATCAAAACCGCCGTGCCTGATTTTGCCTTAAACATAGTGGCCGTCACAGCTACAGCATATACAGCCGCCGACAAAAAAATACGTCCTGCCGCCCAAGGCGGAGCTTTCGCACGCGCTGCAGACAAATACGTATTCATATCTCCCGACGGCACCGTCAGCACAACAGCCATACCCGAAGGCGCAGCCGGCAACTCGGCCTACTCATTTACCGGACCGCAATCAGTATGGATTACGACGACTGCAGGAGCCGCCCAGTACCGCCTTGACGGCGACAGCCCCGCCATAACAACAGCAGAGTTCCGTCCCGAGGCATTCACTGTGGCCGAAGCGGCGCACTTCACATGGAGTCCCGACGGAAACAGGCTGTACGTGCGCAACGCAGGTCCGGCACAGTACTACACATCGTCGGACTACGACAATTACGACGGCATACAGACTGTCAACATCTTCACGCCAGACGACAACGCCATACGCGACGTCACCGTGATGGAAGCCGAGCCTATAAACAGCGCCATGGCCGCACGCCAGCAACGAACCAACTGGAAAGGAATCGTAGGCGGCGCCACCCGCCTGGCCGAAGATCCCGACGACAGTTCGATATGGTATCAGGGCACAAACTCGACAGCATTCTTTGTGATGCGCGGCAACGAGGTGCTTACGTACTTCGACCACAACAACAGCTATGACGACTGGGACACTCCCCGAGGCTACGACCTCAATATCGACCCGGCAGGCAACCTCTGGCTCGGCCTCGGACACCGTGGCGCTCCGGCTCCGACATATCTGGTGCTGCCGGCCGACAAACGACGCGGCGACCTCAAGGCCGTAAAGCATTCCGACTGGATTCGCGTGGTGCTGCCCGATTACTGGACCAGCCGCGAAATGAATGTGCTTTTCTGCCGCCACTCAAACCTCCGATTCTTCACTCAGGGAGAGTACAACAACATAATGGTGATGGACAACAACGGCACGCTGCACGATTTCTCCGACGACCGCCTGCGCCTTCATCAGGAATTTTTCGACACCGATGGCCGCGAGATAGAATCAGCCCGCAGCCCCTATATGGTGGAAGACCGCAAGGGGCACGTGTGGATGCCGACAGTCCAAGGGCCTATCGTGATAGAGAAGCCTGCCGACGCCATGGGCGACGTGCTCACTTTCCGGCGCCCGATAGTGGCACGCAACGACGGCACAGGCCTCGGCGACTACCTCCTCGACGGAGTGAAGGTTGTAGGCATCGCTGTCGATCCCACCGACCGCAAATGGCTTGCCACGGAAACCGACGGAGTATACCTCGTAAGCCCCGACGGAACAGAGATACTGGAACACTTCAACGCCTCCAACTCCCCTCTACCTAACTTTGTGTACGACGTAGCCTGCCACCCGCACAGCAACAAAGTGTTTTTCGGCACCAAGGACGGCTTTTACTCATACGACAGCGACTCATCGCCCGCAGCCGACGATTACTCCGACATATATGCCTACCCCAACCCGGTAAGGCCGGAATACACCGGCTGGATCACCGTGAAAGGGCTTATGGACGGCTCTCTTGTGAAGATTGCCGACATGGCCGGCAACGTCTTCTTCCAAGGCCGCTCCGAAGGCGGAATGATACGCTGGGACGGCTGCAACAGCGCCGGCGAGCGTGTGCGCACAGGCGTCTACCTCGTGTTCGCCTCGCAAAACGGCGATAGCGGCGGTTCGTCCGGCGCCGTGGCTAAGATAATGGTTATAAACTGATTCTTCTCCTCGCTTGTTTTCATTTCTATGAACGATTCCTCCCTGCGCTACTCCGACGAGCGCGATAAGACTTACGGCATAGCCGGCATGGCCATCACCATAGTGGCTCTTGACGGCGAGAAATACCTTTCCGGCATAAGCCTCGACGCCGAGCCGGGCGAACACATAGCGATGTCCTACGACTACGGTATGCGCGGCAACCCGCGCATATCGGCCAAAATAATATGGGAACAGGCTGTCAACGACCTGCGACTGTCCACATCAATGGTACTCGGCAACATTGCCTGCCGCCGGTACGTTCTCGGCCACCGGCCTCTCGGTTCGGCCGACACAGAAGCCATACGCCTTGCCGTTCGCAGCGAGGCAGGCACCCACTGCGAGCTTGACAACGACGAAGCCGACCGCCTGTTCGACGGCTGCCTCAGCTATGTGCTCCGCATATTCCGTCATCCCGGAATACAGGAAGTGGCACATTCCTTCTGCGGCCGCCTCGCACAGCGACGTTCGATGTCGGGCGCAGAAGTAACAGAGCTTCTCAGCTCGCTCGGGCTTAGGTAGCCACCTCCGCCCTACCGACCTCACGACCAATCATATCCAAACATAAAACCTTATAATCCGATAATGAAAGTCTTTACCCTGCTCGGGTTGTTCGCGTTTTGCGCCTTGCCGGTGCTTGACGCGCAGAACATCACGCCCGAACCTTCAGGAGCCACCGCCACATCAGGCGAGGCCGACAAGTGGACAACCAAAGTCACATTCTACTCGCCGTCGATAGTACGTGTCACAAAATATCCCGGCACGCAAGTTCCCGAAACAAAAAGTTTCTCTGTAATCAAGACGCCCGGCAAAGTAGACCTCAAGACCGAGAACAAAAGCGATGCCATAATCTTGAGCTCAGGAAAAATCACTGCCACTCTCGGCAAAGACGGCAATGTGAGCTTCACATCGCCTGACGGCAAAAAACTCCTCGCCGAACAGTACAACAGCCACGCTCCCTGCGCCAACGCCGTAGATGCCGGCAAGTACAAGGTGAGCCAGTCGTGGCGACTGGAACCTGAGGAAGTGATACTCGGCTTAGGACAGCGCCAGAACAAGAATCTCAACCAGCGAGGCCAGTATGTACGGCTCTGGAGCGGCAACACCAATATCACCATACCCTACTTCACATCTGAAAAAGGATACGGACTGTACTGGGACAACGCCGGCGACGGCCGCTTCTACGACACCCCCGACAACACCGCATTTGAATCGGAAGTTGCCCCGGCCATCGACTACTACTTTATGTACGACGGCGGCAAGCAGGACGGTGTGATTGCCGCTATCCGCGACCTTACCGGCGAAGCCACCATGTTCCCGCTCTGGACTCTCGGCCACTGGCAGTGCCGCGAGCGCTACAAGAGCAGCGACGAACTATGCGACGTGCTCGACCGCTACCGCGAGCTCGAAGTGCCTCTCGACGGCATCGTACAGGACTGGCAATACTGGGGCTGCGACTCCAACTGGAACGCCATGCGCTTTATGAATCCCCACTACATCAACAAAATGGGCGATGAAAAGTGGATGCGCTACCTGCCCTACGACGAAGACCGCAATGCCCGCTACGACGAGCCTCGCATCAAGTCGCCCAAAGAGATGGTTGACTATGTGCACAGCCGCAACGCCCACCTTATGATTTCGATATGGGCAAACTTCGGCCCCTGGACCGACCAATACCGCGAGCTTGACCGCATCGGCGGCCTATATCCTTTTGAAACGTGGCCCCGCGACCGAGGCGTGCGCCCCTACGACCCGTTCAACCCCAAGGCCCGCCAGATATACTGGAAGTACCTCAAGCATCTGTACGACATGGGCATCGACGCATGGTGGACCGACTCGACCGAGCCTGACCACTTTGAGAAAGAAGGCGATGCCGACCACCTCACCCACGAAGGCTCTTGGCGCTCGGTGAAGAACGCTTTCGCGCTTATGACAAACAAGGGTATCTACGAGAACCAGCGCAAGGTCAAGAACAACACCAAGCGCTCCGTGCAGATGACGCGCTGCGGAACCTTCGGCATACAGCATTACGGAACATTCAGCTGGAGCGGCGACGTTACGTCGAACTGGGACGTGATGAAAAACCAGATTCCTTCGGGACTTAACTATGTGATCTGCGGCATTCCTTTCTGGAATACCGACATCGGCGGCTTCTTCGGCTGGGATTACGACAACGACCCGCTCAACCCCGCCATGCAGGAGCTGCAGGTACGCTGGATGCAGTGGGGCTGCTTTATGCCGCTTATGCGCAACCACTGCTCGTCGCCCATGGTAAGCGAGATATACCGCTTCGGCAAACCGGGCGAATGGGCTTTCGACGCACAGAAAAAATTCATAAAGCTGCGCTACCGCCTCCTGCCCTACATCTACTCCATGGCAGGCGACGCGGCCCACAACGCCGGAACCATGATGCGCCCGCTGATGATGGACTTCCCCTCCGACCGCCGTGCCATCACCCTTACCGACCAGTATATGTTCGGCCCGTCGATACTCGTGAAACCTGTCACCGACCCGCTCTACACCTACCGCGACAACGACAAGAAGGGCTACACCATCTATCCCGACGTGACCAAGGGCGCCGCTCCAGTCGAAGTATATCTTCCCGAAGGTGCGAAGTGGTACGATTTCTGGACCAACGAGGTGCTTGACGGCGGCCGCAGCGTGCTGCGTCCCACCCCTATCGACATCATGCCGCTTTACATCAAGGCAGGCAGCATACTCGCTTTCGGCCCCGATGTGCAGTACACCTCTGAAACACCGTGGAACGACCTCGAAGTGCGCATCTACCCCGGTGCCGACGGAAGCTGGACTCTCTACGAGGACGAGGGCGACAACTACAACTACGAAAAGGGTATGTACACCAACATTCCTTTTGAGTGGAACGATGCCGAACGCACCCTCACCATCGGCGACCGCAAAGGAAGCTACAAAGGTATGCTTGCCGACCGCAACTTCCGCATAGTGCTCGTCGACGGCAAGACCGCAGGCGCCGACACAGCCGCCTCGACCACCCGCTCAGTAGCATACAACGGCACTGCCACTTCCATCAAGCTCTAAATATATAGGCACATAAACAGCACAGGCTCCGCCAATCGCGACGGAGCCTGTGCTGTTTTATAATTATATCTTAGATGGTGTTTCTTAAAAACGGAGCATAACGCCTACGAGGCCGTGTACGCCCTGCGTCTGTAATCCGGGCAGCAGCTCAGCCCTGCGGCAGAGCAGGTTTTCAACCCTTGCCCACACGTCGAAGTTGCCGCTTATCTCATAGCGGGCGTCGAACTTAAGGTCCGAGATATTGCCCATACCGACCTCTGTGGCCTGGCCCTGCGCAAGCGAGTAATAGCGGCGACGGGCACGCAGCTCCCAGCCAAGTCCGGCTGTAAACTTATCGAACGGACGGAGCTCAAGCGAGGCTCCGACTAATAGGCCGGCTCTGTCGGGCACGTCGATAAAGGCCGAAGAATATCCGTTGGCGAGTATCTGGGCTGACGCTTCGAGGCTTACAATCGAATGGTTCCACGCCAGCCTCGCTCCCGCGCCCCAACCGCTGATACCTACCGGAAGGAAGGCCGGAGTATTGTATGCGGCAGCAAGCGCCATCATAGGCGCATTCCGTGTGCAGGCATAGCGGCCATACAGCTCCACCGAAGCGCCGTGGAAAGGCCCCACAACGAAACCGGCACGACCTGCAACGGGGGTGAACACGGCATCATAGCTCACCACCGACAACGCAAAGGGAGAGTAATCGCGGATTCGGGAGAGTGTGCTGAACGCCTTGCCGCCATCTACTGTGGCATATGCCGAGAACGATGCCGACGGCACCCACGACACAAGCAGCGACGGCGCCACGTTGAATTTTTTATCGTCCGTACCTGTCGATATGTCTATGTCTGCCCCAAGTCGCACGGTAAGCGCGTCCACGCGGGCGCCGACCGACGGATCGATGCTGAATATCGCAGAATTTTCGTGAGCGACGGCATCGAAACTGTCATCTCGCCATTCCGAGCCGGAGCGGTGGTGGAAGTCGGCACCAAGACCGAGCTTGAATACTGCCACTCCCTTACCTGCCTCAAGCGAGGCTCCTACACCATACAGGCCTTCCGACGGAGCAGCCACCGATGTTTCGGGCTTAGACCACACACAGCCATCGGTAAGGCTGAAATTCGATGCGTAAGCCTCGATGGCATACCGGGCAGAAGAGCCGAATCGCCCGTCAAGGCCAAGAGTGGCCTTGAAATCATTCAGTTTCTGGCTTTCAGGTATCGACATCAACTCCGGCAAGCCCATCGAGCCGTGGGTGTATGCCACAGAGGCGCTAAGCGCGGCAGCCTTGCTGAAGGTGTGGCTGAAATCGGCCTGCATGCCGATGGTGTTGTTCTTGGCTGTGCCTTTGTCACCCGCCACGGACGTGGAGTGGTAGCTGAAGCCGTTGAACTGCGCCGCCACGCCAAGGTGGGTGGAGCTGTTGCTGATAATGCTGTACCCTGCTCCCACGCCAAGGTTATATGCCGGGAAATATCCGAGCCAGGCATAGCCTTTATACGGATACGCACCGGCAATCCCCGTGTACGACGGAGCCATCGAGGGCGATGCAAGAGGCATAAAGGACACGGGAGCCGAATACTCGGTGAGTCCGAGCTTGGACCGAAACCCTTCGGAGGGCAAAAGCGACGGCACTACCGACGGCAGCGGCGAAGCTTCCTGCTTACGGGGCACGATGGTGCGGTCTACCGTTATTTCAGTACTCATATCCTGCGCGCAGACAGTCGCAAAGCCCGACGCCACGGCTGCTATTCCAAATATATATTTTGTAATCATCGATTTATTCAATCACATTATTCACAGAATCAAGTCAACAGCTATTTTTCCTCGGAAAGCCTGCTTTCAAGTATGGACTGTATGTCGGTTTCGTCGCCGGGATAGTTATCGCGGAGAGCCTCGAGGTATTCTCTGGCTTCAAAATTCTTGCCTTGCGACTTGTATATGTCGCTCATCAGGATAAATCCGCGAGCCACCCAGTATCTGTGCGGCGAACCTGAGGCCGTAAACTTCTGAGCAGCGGCAAGAGCCTCGTCGGCGCGCCCTGCCTCAAAAAGCGCTTCCGCCGCACGGAAGGCGCTCTTGGCTCCGAATATGTCGGAGGTATTATCGGCAAGCGACTGCCACAGGGGCAGGGCTTCGGCCTCGCGTCCGTCGGCTTCGAGAGCGACAGCGCGGGTGAATGTTGCCTCATTTCGGGCCGCTGCTGCGGCACTCGACGCAAGCACGGCGTCGGCAGCCTCAAGAGCCACTGCATAGTCGCCCATATCGCGGGCGGCGCGCATAGTGCCGAGTCGGGCCGCCGTTGCCATCTCGCTCGTAGAAGCCTTGGCAACGAGCGTCTGCCAGCGTGCGAGCGCTTCGGGAATGCGCCCCGCCGCATAGTCGGCCTCGGCAAGCAGCCTGAGTGCCTCGGGCGTACGCTTGGAGTCGGGATATTTCTGAACGAACTCTTCAAGACGCGCGCTCTGGCCCTTATCGTTCATGGCTGCCATGGCGGCATCGTAAGTAAGGCGCTCGGTATCGTCGTCGCTCACCTTGGGCGCATTGTCGACAGAGGCCATAAACTCAAGATACTCGTCGCCACGGTTCTGGTCGGCATAAATGTTCTTAAGTATGGTCGAAGCCTGTGCCGCCTCCTCCGATGTCGGGAAAAGGGATATGACTTTGCGGTATGCGTCCACCGCCTCGTCGCGGCGTCCCATATCGAGCAGCGTCATAGCCATTTGCAGATATCCCTGACGCCCCTGCGCAGTGCCGGGATATTCTTCCACAAGGCGCGTGTATGTGGTTATGGCATCGTTGCTACGGCCAAGATTTATCTGAGCCTGCGTGGTTTCGAGCAGCGCGTCCGGGATAAGCACCGACGAGGGGAACTCACCCATAAATTCCTTGAGGGCAGCCAGTTTGCCTTTGTAATCGCGCATATAGCCTTTCATCCGAGCCATATTGAACGAGGCATAGTCGCCGCTGGCAGGCTCCTCGGCATATGCCTTGCCGTACAAGGCGGAAGCCTCGGCAAAGCGTCGGCCGTAATACTCTATATCCGCAAGGCGGTTGAGCACGTCGGCACGCTGGCGCTGATTGAAGCTCTTATTGCCCGAAATCTGCGAAAAAGCTTTTTTCGCTCCGTCGAAATCGTCTGTGGCAAGAAGCGCGTAGCCGAGGCCGTAGTTAGCCACGGCGTCGTTCACGCCCCGCCCGCGAGTGGCGGTAATGTAGGCGCGATATTTCTCGGCTGCTTCCTTGTAGCGCCCCTTGGCGGCCATGCTCTGAGCCTGTAAAAGCGTCACTTCGGCAGCGAGGGCGTCGTCAGCACCAGCTATAGCCTCGGCTTTTGCGAGATAGCTGTCGGCCTTGCCATAATCGCCCGACACCATGCTCTGCGAAGCAAGGACATAAAGTATGCGCTGGCGAGCGGCAAGAGCCTTCCGGCCGGGATTGCGAATGGCTTCGACGCGCTCGAGCGCGGCCTCATAGTCATTATCGGCCATATATCCCTCTACAAGATATTGGCGAACACGGTCGGAATACGGCCCGTCGGGATATAATTGCAGGAATTTCTCGAATGTCTTGGCCGAGGATCCAAACGGAATCGTGCCGCCGCCGAATCGCGCTGCGGCATAATTGTAATAAGCAGCCTCGCGCACCGAGGCGTCGCCACCGTCGATCTTGGTAGCCTTGTCGAACGCGAGCAGAGCCGCGTCAATATCTCCCCGATGATGCAGAGCCTGGCCTACATAGAGATAAGCGGTCTGCGCCATAGCAGCGTCCGCAGACCCGGTAACTTGTCCGAGCAGGTCGACGGCTTCGTCGTAGCGGCCGTTTTCATAGCTGTCGACACCGGCTATGTAGGCAGCAGTGGGGACGGGAGTTTCGACAGCCGCGAGATAGCGCCGTATATAGTCCATGCCCGTAGCACGGTCACCGCTGAGATACAGAGCCTCACCGGCCACGCGGTTCATTTCCGCCTCGGAGGCCGCGTCGAGTTTTTTGCGGCGCATCATCCCCTGCGCGGCCGATGCCGCTTTCTCATAGTTGCCGTCGGCAAGCTCTATAGATGCCAGATAGTAGTCAGCCATATCTCCGGGAGCCTTGGAGGCGTCTACCGAGGCAAAATATTTGCGAGCCGAGGCATAATCGCCCGCATCATAGTCCATCACTCCGAGATAGAAACGCGCCGCCGGTGTGCCCGCAGCCTCGAACGATGCCCGAGCCACACGGTCCATACCTTCTTTCATGGCACAGAAGCCACGACGGTAGCACATCTCTGCCGCGGCATCGCCCGACAAGGAGCGCACGTCGACGTCCTGATACACCTTGAGTGCTTCGGCGTAATCGCCTGCGCCATACATGCAGTCGGCAACTCTCTTCATAGCCGGGCCACGGTCGGCGGCAAAGGGATATTCAGCCAGATATGACTCGAACTCCGTTCGGGCGCTGCCATAACGGCCAAGTCCGTACAACGCCTCAGCCTTAAGGAAGCGTGCCTGCTGCCGCTGGTCGAAACCAAGCAAAGAAAAATCTATTCGGTCAAGCCGGTCGAGAGCAGCCCGGTAATCGGCGGCAGCCACAAACTCGCGTCCGCGCATCAAATCGCCGGGAGCGCCGGCACTGTTAACCTGTGATGCCGCAGCTACCGGAATAGAGGCGGCAAACAACAATATCAGTCTATTATTCATAGATATATGCAATCGCAGAAAGTTTTGCGGGAGCACGATACCACGCACCCCGCATATTTTGCAACGAAATTACACAAATTTCGCCGCTTTGTCAAACAATAACAATATTAATTTTATCTCTTGTCAGCATTATTCCTTATCAACACGCTCTATCGCATATCCGCGCGCAGCCAGAGAATCAAGAATTTCGGGTAAATGGCTGTACAGTTTGTCTGTACGAGCCTCCTGCGTGCCCAGATGCACTATTATAAGCGAGCCGTTCAGGCCATGCTCCTCCTCGTACTCCCACAACTGCCGCAGCATACTGTCCGAAGAGCGGTATTCCGCCATATCCGGGGTAGTGTAATCACGGTAGGTTTCTATGCCCGGAGTAAGGTTGACCGGAATAAAGCCTGCCGAGCGCATCGCAGCCGAATGAGTGGCGTTGCACCACTCGAAAGGAGGCAGAACATACCGGGCATCTTCAAGCATCACACCAAAGCGTGCCAGCTCGCCATAATTGGCATACAGGTCTGCCATCATACTGTCGGCATCGACAAGAGTGGTGCGAGCCCGGTCCCAGTCAGCGAGCAGAATGTGCCTGTCGCTATGCGGCCCTACGTAATGCCCGCCATCGACAACTCTGCGTATGACAGCAGCATTGGCCGGATCCCGCAAGAAATTCCCTGTGAAAAAGAAAGAACCTTTGACTCCTGCCGAATCAAGGACGTCGAGCGCATAAGCGCCGCCCTCGAACATAGAATCTGCCGAAAACACAAGATGTACTTCAGGACTTGCCGGATTGACACGTATCACACAGCCCCAGCGGTCGGTTTCGACAGCGCTATCAGGCATACCGGGCAGCGCCAAAGGGACAACAAACATACTTGCTGCAAGACCGCATATCAACAGTTTTCTCATAAAGCGATGGTTACACCATTAAACATACCACAAAGATATACCTTTGCACCGTTATATCCAAAAAAGGAGCCGACACGAAAATTGCCCCGGCGGCAAATCAAAGCCGTCGGGACAATCGCTCAAGGGGTATATATAACATTCAACCATAAAGGTCTTCTTCGATTGCGGCATCGCTGCCGCCGACAAATACCCTGTTTCTTATATCACAACAACCGTGGGACACCCAATGTTTAGAGGGCTTTTCATAATATCTTTTAAAGCACAGGTTGGTGTATTTTTGTTCAAACTGCTCATTATGAAGAGGGAGCATAGCGATAAATCCATCTCAAACTTTTTGGCCTGTGCTTTAAAAGATATTATGAAACGCCCTCTTAAAAAGAATACTGAAGCATGGCCTCGAGCCTGTTGGCGTGGCCGGACAGACCGCTGATATCCTTACGAGTGCCGTGGATATACTCCACTCCGAGCCGGAGGTCGCCCCATACGTTGTAGAACGCATTGGCCACTATGTACTGGGCATAGCGGTAGGTGGAAGCGTCCATTCCAGCCGTGTCGTAGAGCTGCGCGCGGCTATACGAACCCGACACGAAAAAGTCGGGAGTGAAATTATACTGCAATCCGGCTGTCCAGCCTGTCATTCCGGGAGCTTTAAGTTTGCCCGAGCCGTCGGGCACGAGGTCGTAGCCAAATCCTCCGAGGTCGTTGATATACGACGCTATGCCTTTGCCATAGGTATAATGCCCGAAGAAGTTGAGGCCGGGGAAGAGCGAAGCCACGGTGCTGAACTGCACGCCCCAGCCGGTGGCAAAATGATTCGACGCGGCAGCCTCATCGCGATAGCTCAACTCGCGGAGTATGCCTGAGAGCCGCACATGCGAGTCACCGCCCCAGCCGTACTGCAAATATACCGGAATGTCGGGAAAACGCTGAGATATAGCCCTTGTGGATTCCCCCGTAGTATACGACGCGTCGGGAAGCTCCACCGAGCCGGCGAAAGAGAAGCCGCCCCACGACGGCGATTCATACTTGACAAGCATATTCTTGGCCGAAACCTGCCCGGACGGGCCTTCGTCGTCAACAGTAGGCGCCATTGCGGGGCCGTCGGCAAATGTGCTGCGGGCCTTGCCGAGAGTCACGTGGCCTACCGATACATATGCCTGCTTGAGCTGGAGGCCGTAGTTGGCTCCCGTAAACGCCGTCTGGATATACACTATCACGCGGCCAAGCTTCGTGGGGCGGGTAACCATCTTAAGAAAAATGGTCGAGTTTGAAGCCGTGGCACCGAAGCGGTTGCGCTGAGCCGGGTCGAAAGGCACAGGGATAGCGTTGGTATAGAACCCGTTGTTATCCACGGCTCCGTCGAAATCGTATTCTCCCACAGCCTTGAGGTAGCCGCCTATGCCGAGGGCCACCTCGCCTTTCTTGTCAAGGAAAAGGAAGCGCGGCGCGGCAGGATCCTCGAAAGCGAGGTTCTCGCGTGAATACATCTCCGCTATGGTCAAGCGGTGGTTGGGGTGTGATTTGTCGCCCGACAATATCAGGGCACGAGTAGGAATGGAATCCTCGTCGAGAGCCTGCCCCCATACCGGCAGACAGGCAAGAGCTGCCACAGCAGCCACAGCAAGTTCTTTCATAGAATGAATGAAAAGTAGTTTTAATTATTAACAATCCCGCGCCTCCTTAGTTCTAAATAAAGTGAAAAATACGGCGGACGGGCGTGGTTATCGTCAATTTTAGCTAATTTTGCATCTTGCCGTATGAAGAGAGCGTGGACCATATTCAGAGCTATAGCCGTGGGATTGCTGCTGCTTGCAGTGGTGGTGCCGACAAGCCTCTATGTGCTGCTCTCGATGGAGCCGGTGCAACGCGGGGTGCGCGACACCGCCTCGCACGAGCTGTCGAAGCTGCTCGGTGCGGATGTAAACATCGAGAATGTGACGATTCACCCCTTCAACCGGCTTGCCATAAGGGGAGTGTCGATAGCTGTCGGCCGTGACACCGTGGCCACCGCCGCCACCATAAGTGCCGGATTCGAGCTGCGCCATTTCCTGCGTACCGGCGAACTGATAATCGACTACGCACTTGTCGACGGCGTGTCACTACGCATATGGCGCGACGAGCCGGCATCTCCGCTCAACGTGCAGCCCGTGCTCGACCATCTGCGCTCCCGGCGACGCTCCGACACCAAGAGCGCCTTTGAGCTGAGGATAAACACCGTGGTGCTGCGCAACGGCTCGCTCACTTACGACATACTTTCGGAACCGTCGCCACAGGACGGCCGCTTCGACCGCTCACATATAGCTGTGTGCAACCTCAGTGTCAATGCCTACATACCCCAGATAAGCTCGTCGCGCTACCGAGTGGAGCTTGACCACCTGTCGTTCGACGAACGGAGCGGATTCTCGCTCTCCCAGCTACAGGCCAAAGTCGATTTCGGCAGCAATGGTGCCCGCCTGTCCGACTTCCTGATAGCATTTCCGCATTCCCGACTCGCACTGGCCCCTGTGGCATTGGAGTATGACGGATATTCCGATATTTCGCGCGCATTGTCGGAAAACCCGCTTTCCATAAGCACAGCGCAACGCTCAGTGCTGTACCCGCCGGATTTTCAGGCATTGGTGCCTCAACTTGCCTTTATAGAAAGTCCGCTGTCTATCGACATCGATGCCACGGCAAGCACCTCGGCTGCCGAGTTGCGCCACCTCCGCTTAGCCGATACCGACCAAAGCGCGCTCACCCTCAGCCTTCGCGGCAGAGGCTCCAAATCACCGGACGGAAAGATTGACTACGCGATAGAAAATTGCTCCGCAGTATTCGACGGCTACGAGCTCGCCGCCATAGCAGGAAGGCTGCTGCCTGCGTCAGCCCGGCGAATACTCGAAGCCATACCGTCGGCCGGTGTAAACATCAAGGCATCAGGCAGCGAGAAGGACGGGCATATCGACATCAAGGCGGGAGGCACGCCCGGAAATGCTACCATATCAGGCTCATACCGTCGTGTCGGTCACAGCTGGCATGTCGACGGAAAAGCCGTGCTCGACAAACTCGACGTGGGGCTGCTGAGCGGCAACAAGCGACTGTCCGACGTGTCTGGCGAGCTTGAAGGCACAGCCACGCTCGGCTACAAGTCCAACGCGCAGATAAAAGCCACCGTAAGCGAGCTTTGCTTCGATAATTATTGCTACACGGGCATCAGCGCGTCGGTCGATATGAAGAGCAAAAAGCTTGTAGAAGCCCGTGTGAGTATGAACGATCCGTCCGCGATAGTGCATGCGTACACTTTCTACAATGCCGAAGACACCCTGCCGAGCATACAGGCCACGGCCACTTTGGCCAATGTGGATTTCCACACCATAGGACTCGACAAGAAGCGTCCCGACTACCGCTTCGGCGCAAAGCTAAACATCAATGTTGCCGGGCGCGACGCCGACAGCGCCAAAGGCACGATAGAGGCTACCGACATACGATGGCTCGACCTCGCGGGCAAGGGCTTGCAGGTAGAGCGCCTTGCCGTCAACGCCGACAACGACAATGGTCTTCAAAGTATGACAATCGACTCCGACGTGCTTCGAGGAAGCATAACAGGCCGGTATTCGTTCGCCTCGATAGTGCCGGAAATGAAAGGAATACTCGCCCGTTTCATTCCTGCCGTGTTCGCCGCTCCTGAACCGAAGAGAGCAGCCAAGACCAAAGCAAAGCAACTGAAGCCTAATGTGTTCGAGTATGAGTTCACGCTGCTGCCGTCGGAGGAAGTGACACGCTTCTTCGAGCTGCCCGTCCACATTGTATACGATGCTGAGATAAGCGGACGCATCGACAGCCGCCAAGGCCGCGCCACGCTTGAATTTGACGCCCCGTACCTCCGCAACGGCGACAAGCTGATCGAAGGCTCCACACTACACGCCCGCCTCGACACAGCCGCCTCGCGCTCCGACATATACCTCAGCACCCAGTTCCCGACCAACAAGGGCGATATGGCTCTCAACGGCCTGATAAAGGCTTTCGACAACAGGATAGACACACGCATCGACTGGATAATAGAACGCAAGATACCTCTAAACGGAAGTCTGTCGTTCGCCACGCAGATCGGAGAACCATCGCCAAAGCTTGTGCCGGGAGCGCTGTGTCCGTGCCCGCTGACAGTGCATTTCAACCCCGGCACCGTGAACTTCGGCGATGAAACCTGGACCATCAAACCGTCGACCATCTCGCTCGACGGCGATATGGCGAAAGTGGAAGGCTTCGGCCTCGATGCCGGAAGCCAGGCCATAGCCATCGACGGACTCGCAAGCAAAAATCCGGCCGACAGCCTTATTGTAGACCTCCGCTCGATAGCCCTCCTCCCGATATTTGAAACCCTTGAAATCGACAAGGCCATGATAGGGGGGCGCGCCACCGGGCGCTTCACCGCCCGCGATGTCCTTACCAAGACACCCAAGCTCTACTGCCCGAGCCTTCACGTTGATTCCATAGGGTACAACAGGTGCACCATCGGCGATGCCGACATAGAGGCCGGCTGGGACAATGATGCCCGCGCATTCGCGTTCGACGCCGACATCACCGGGCTCGACAAGCGCAAAAGCAGAATAACGGGCAAGATATTCCCTATGGACGAGGCGCTTGACATCGACTTCAACGCCAACCGCGTGCCGGTCGGCTTCCTGAAACCGTTTATGGAAGCATTCACTTCCGACATAAGCGGCCACGCAAGCGGCCATTGCCGTCTTTTCGGCACCTTCAAGGAAATAGACCTTGAAGGACGCGTGTATGCCGACAACGTGAAGATGAAAATCGACTTCACAAACGCCTCATACACAGCTACCGACAGTGTGTATCTCTCGCCCGGCTCGATATCGCTCAGGAACATCACCATACACGACGCCGAGGGACACACAGCGCGACTCAACGGCACCGTGCGCCATACGTTCTTCAAGCGCCCGGTATTCAAATTCGACATAACCGAGGCTCACAACTTCCTGAGCTTCAACGCCACGCCCAAGCAGTACCCCGACTGGTACGGCACAATCTACGGCAACGGCGGCGCTTCAATCTCAGGTTATCCCGGAGTGGTGAATATCGACGTGGACATGACCACGGCGCCGCGCTCGTCGTTCACCTTCATACTGTCCGACAGGCTCGATGCCGAAACATATTCATTTATCAATTTCCGCGACGCCACTCCCGACTCCCTGCGAGTAAAGACTGCCGAGCCGGACAATACCCCGGCAATAGTCCGTGAATTAAAGAACAAAATACAGAACAGCTCCGAGGAAGAGCCGTCGGCCTACAATATGGACCTGCGCGTAGGCATCACCAAGGACGCCCAAATGACACTTGTCATGGACCCCATGGCGGGCGACGAGATAAAGGCCACCGGCGAGGGAAACCTTCACCTTGCCTACCACTCCCTCGACAACGCCCTGAACATATGGGGCTCATACGAGGTGCTGTCGGGCAGTTATCGGTTTACTTTGCAGGATATTATAATCCGTGACTTCACGATAAAGGAAGGCAGCGAGATACGCTTCGACGGCGATCCCTACGGTGTCAAAACAAACCTTACGGCATACTACGCCACAAACGCCAATCTTACCGACCTCGACGAATCATTCCAGCAGGACAAGGACATAAACCGTACCAACGTGCCGGTACACGCCCTCATGCTTGTGAACGGCGACATAAGGCAGCCGTCGATAGATTTCGACCTCGAGTTCCCGACCCTCACGCAGGACACCTACCGCAAGGTGCGGAGCATAGTCAGCACCACCGATATGATGAACCGCCAGATAATATACCTGCTGGCACTCAACCGGTTCTATACTCCTGACTATATGGCGTCGACCACCAAGGGCAGCGAGCTTTTCTCTGTGGCCTCGTCGACTATCTCGAGCCAGTTAGGCAACATGCTCGGCAAACTCAGCGACAACTGGAGCATCGCCCCCAACCTGCGTAGCGACCGTGGCGACTTCTCCGACGTGGAGGTCGACCTCATGCTGTCGAGCCGACTGCTAAACAACCGCCTGCTGTTCAACGGAAATTTCGGGTATCGCGACAAGAGCCTTAACACCAATCAGTTTATCGGCGATTTCGACATAGAATATCTGCTGAACAAGCGCGGCTCGTGGCGACTGAAGGCATATAACCGCTACAACGACCGCAACTACTATGTGCGTTCCGCCCAGACAACCCAGGGCATAGGCATCATGTTCCGCAGGGATTTCGATGATTTCCTGTCGTTTATGCGCAAATTCCGCAAAAAGCCCACACCTTCCGACTCTACCACCAATGCTGGCGATACTAAGCGATAAATTCAAAGGCACCCTGACATCGCAGGAAGCTGCCGCTGCCATATGCGACGGCCTGCACGCAGCATGGCCAGAAGCGGAGTGCGCATACGCGCCCATGGCCGACGGTGGCGAAGGCACGGCACAGGCACTCGGAGCCGAGCCGCATGGCTCGGTATTATGGTACGAGCTTCCATCGGGCGACGCGTATGTGCCGTCCTGCGGCGAAGGTATGGCTTGGCAATCCGCACTGTCGGAAGGCACCCTGTGCCAGCGCTCGACAGAGGCCTTAGGCCACGCCATACGGCAGGCTGTAGACAGCGGACGCTACCGCAGGGTATATGTGGGCATCGGCGGCACCACCACTGCTGACGGCGGCATAGGAATGCTGCGCGCACTCGGATACGAGGTATCCATATCGCCGGAGGGCGTGGCAAGAAGCATCAAAGCTCCTTCAAACAGCGCCGAGAGGGCTTACCGACGAAGCATTTGCGGGCTGGCAGATGTTGCCGCCCCGCTCATAGGCAGCGGGCTGTCGGCTATGTCGTTTCTCGCACAAAAAGGCGCCACACCCGACGACGAGGCCGCCATACGCCGATTATTTCTGTCGCTCACAAAGATATGCCGCTATCCGGCACCCTTCGGCGGCTCAGGCGGAGGCATAGGCTTTGCCATACAGGGTATTATGGGCTGCGAATGCACGTACGGGGCACGCTTCGTGCTCGACCGCGCATTGGTGTCGATGCCGCGTCCCTCGCTGATTATCACAGGGGAAGGGCGAATCGACTCGCAGACACTCGGAGGCAAGGTGGTAGACACCGTTTATTCCTACGGAGCCTCACGGGGCATACCCGTGGCCGCATTCGCCGGTTGTGCCGACCCCGGCGCCCCCTACCCCAACACTTTTGCCTGCACACGGCCCGGAGAAGCCCTGCCCGACAATCCTGCCGAAGCCCTCAGGCACACGGCAATGCTGGCTGCGCCGTCGCTACAGGCCATTGTATCACACCACGATAACAACAGAACCAATGATTGAGTTTATAAGCGGACGCCTCGACGTCCTCACCCCCACCGCAGCAACCATAGCCACCGCCGGAGGCGTGGGCTACCTCCTCAATATATCCCTTGCATCGTATGCGGCTCTCGAAGGCAAAAAAGAGGCCCGGCTGATGGTGCACGAAGTGATACGCGACGACGCGTGGACGCTCTACGGCTTCGTAGAAGAACGCGAACGCGAGCTGTTCCGCGCCCTTATCGGCGTGTCGGGCGTGGGCGCTGCCACCGCCATAATCCTGCTGTCCTCCCTCCAAGGCGAGGAACTTGCGGCAGTGATATCCACCGGCGATGTCAAAAGGCTCAAGGCCGTGAAAGGCATAGGCTCCAAAACGGCCGAAAGAATAATTGTAGACCTCCGTGATAAAATAAAAGGCTCTGAAACTCCGTTAAATGTTCAGTCGCAGGCAGTCCCGGCGGCTTTCGAGGAAGCTCTTGCGGCCCTGCAAATGCTCGGATTCGATAAAAAGCTCAGCCACAAGGCGCTGAAACAGCTTTTCGACGCCGATCCCGCACTTAAGGTCGAAGCTGCAATCAAGAAAGCCCTCACGATGATGTAAAAGCATCGAGCAGCTGCCTCCGACGCGCTGCAAATGGGAAAAGCCGCATCTATATATATCACTCGCTATCTGATTGTTACCATTCTCGCAATGGTAACTCTCGCTGTGTCTGTACCTGCCTTAGGGCAGAACACCGGCAGCGACTTCCCGCCCCCACCCCCGGCGGCATTGCCCCTTTCGGAGGAGAGCGACAGCGTGGCCATGCCCTTCGGCCTGCGGCATACCGTGCCGCAAAACTATGAGGACCTTATGGCCGACGAGCTTGCCTACGACCTCTCCACCCCCTCGAACATCAAGACCTCGGCCGAATACGACCCCGCGCTCGGCTGCTACATAGTGCGCACCCGCCTTGGCAACATCGACATAGGCACACCCTTCCTGCTCACCCCCGAGCAGTACAACAACTGGCAGTTCCGCCTGTCGATGCAGCGCTATTACCGCGAGCGCAACATGGGACTTATCACCGAGAAAGAAAAGCAGCCGTTCAACATTCTCGACATGAATTTCGACCTCGGGCCGCTTGAAAAAATCTTCGGTCCCGGCGGCGTGTCACTGAAAACCCAAGGCTCTGTCCAAGTATCGATGGGCATCAAGAGCAACAAGACCGACAACCCGTCGCTGTCGCTCTCGGCACGTCGAAAGACATACTTCGACTTCGACCAAAAGATTCAGGCCACGATAGCGGCATCGGTGGGCAACCGCCTGAAATTCAATATGACTTATAACACCGATGCCACTTTCGATTTCGACTCTAAAAACCTAAAGCTCGCATACGAGGGCGAGGAGGACGACATTGTAAAGAGCATCGAGGCAGGCAATGTGTCGATGACCACAGGCTCCTCGCTGATACGCGGCTCCACGGCTCTTTTCGGCATCAAGAGCAAGCTGCAGTTCGGCAAGCTCACGGCCACGGCGCTCGTGTCGCAGCAAAATTCCGAGTCCAAGACCGTCAACACGCAGGGCGGTGCGCAGACCACGCAGTTCAGCGTCAACGCCGACGAATACGACCAGAACCGCCACTACTTCCTCGCCCATTATTTCCGCGACAACTACGACCGCTTCGCCGCGCGCCTGCCGTATGTGGCCTCAGGCATCAACATAACCCGCATCGAGGTATGGATAACCAATAAAAGCGGCAAGTACGACCAAAGCCGCAACTTCGTGGGCTTCATGGACCTTGCCGAGGAGGGAAAGCTCGCCAATACCCACTGGACGTCGAATCCGGCGCTGCCAAACCCCGCGAACGCATCGAACAACCTCCTCTCCACCATCAAGACTGAATATCCCGGCGCCAGAAACATAAATAACGTCACTCAGGTGCTCGAACCGCTGTCGGCCTACGGCATAGAGGGCGGCCGCGACTACGAGAAGGTGGAAAGCGCGAGGCTGCTGTCGACGAGCGAGTACACCCTCAACGCCACGCTCGGCTACATATCGCTCCGCAGCGCGCTCAATGCCGACGAGGTGCTCGCCGTGGCCTACGAATACACCCTCAACGGACAGGTATACCAAGTGGGCGAGTTTTCGAGCGACATAACGACCACCGACCAGGCCCTTTTCCTGAAAATGCTCAAGAGCACCACATCGTCGCCAAAGCTGCCGATGTGGCATCTCATGATGAAAAACGTGTACTCTCTCGGCGGCTATCAGATTCAGAAAGCCAAGTTCAAGCTCAACATCAAATACCTCTCCGACACCACCGGCACACAGATAAACTACCTGCCCGTGCCGGGGCTGAACAACCAGTCGCTGCTACAGGTTATGAACCTTGACCGCATCGACTCCAACGAGCAGAGCAATCCCGACGGATTTTTCGACTTCATCGACGGCTACACAATCTATCCGTCGACGGGCAAGGTGGTGTTTCCTGTCGTCGAGCCTTTCGGTTCGCATCTCGCCATGAAAATCGGCAACGAGGCACTCGCTCAGAAATACGTCTATCAGGAACTGTACGACTCAACCCTCGTGGTGGCACGCCAGTACGCCGACAAGAACAAATTCATGCTCACGGGCGAATATCAGGCTTCGGCAGGCTCGCAGATAAGGCTCAACGCCATGAATGTTCCACGCGGCTCCGTGGTGGTAATGGCCGGCGGCGTAAGGCTTACGGAAAACACCGACTACACCGTTGACTACGCCATGGGCATAGTCACAATCACCAACCAGAGCATTATCGACTCAGGCCAGAACATCAGCGTGACACTCGAGAACCAGAGCCTTTTCTCCACCCAGCGCAAGACACTGCTCGGACTCGACCTGCAATACAAGCTCAACAAGAATCTCAACATCGGCGCCACCATTCTGCATTTTTCCGAGAAGGCGCTTATCGAGAAAGTGAACATAGGCGACGAAACTGTCAATAACTCGATGCTCGGCTTCAATCTCGCCTACAACGGCGAGTTTATGTGGCTCACCAACCTGCTCAACAAGATTCCGACCGTCAATGCCACGCAGCCCTCACGCCTCAGCCTTACCGCCGAGGTAGCCAAGCTACTGCCCCACGCCCAGAAAAGCGGGTCGAACAAGGGTTCGTCGTACATCGACGACTTCGAGTCGACACAGACAGGCATCGACCTGCGCTCTCCGTATTCGTGGTTTCTGGCATCGACGCCTTACGACGGCGGTTCCGACCCGCTCTTCCCCGAGGCGGCCCTCAGCAACAATCCCGCCTACGGCAAGAACCGCGCCCTGCTCAACTGGTACTATATCGACCGCCTGTTCACACAGCGTAACTCGTCGATGTGTCCCGGATATATCAAAAGCGACCTCAAGCAACTGTCGAACCCCTATGTGCGCGAAGTAACCGTGCAGGAGGTATTCCCAGGCCGCGAGCTGACCTATGGCGAATCGTCCACTATCCAGACTCTCAACCTGTCGTTCTACCCCGACGAACGCGGCCCCTACAACCTCGACAACTCCGACATCGACGAGCAAGGACGGCTGCTGAATCCCGAGAAGCGCTGGGGAGGCATCATGCGCCGAATGGATAACACCAACTTCGAGCAAAGCAACATTGAGTATATCCAGTTCTGGCTCATGAGCCCCTTCCTCGACCCCGAGGCAGACAATCTCGAAGGCGGCGACCTGTACTTCAACTTTGGCGAAATATCGGAGGACATACTCAAAGACGGCCTCAAAAGCTACGAGAACGGCATACCCTACGACGGCAACGACCAATACCTCACCGAAACGGCGTGGGGACGTGTGTCGACCCAAAACTCACTCACCTACTCCTTCGACAACAACAACGGCGCCCGCAAAGCGCAGGACGTAGGTCTTGACGGGCTGCCAAACGACGACGAGTTCGTATTCCCGACATACTCCGAATACCTCGAAGGCCTTACCCGACGCTTGTCGCCGGAAACCATCGAGCGTATGCAGACCGACCGTTTCTCGCCGCTCAACGACCCGGCCGGCGACAACTATCACTTCTACCGTGGCTACGACTACGACGAGCAGCGACTCGGCATTCTCGAACGGTACAAACGATACAACGGCGTGGAAGGCAACTCGCTGTCGCCCGAAGATGCCGACGACCCTCTCTACCAGAGCAGCCGCAGCGTGCCCGACGTGGAAGACATCAATCAGGACAACACCCTCAACGAATACGAGCGCTACTTCCAGTACAAGGTGTCGATTCGCCCGGAAGACCTCGTGGTAGGCAAAAACTACATTACCGACAAGCGGGTGACCATCGTTCCCACTCGCGACGGAACGAACCCGGAGGTGGAATGGTACCAGTTCAAGATACCGCTGAGCGACTACGAACGCGCCGTAGGCTCGATAAGCGACTTCTCGACGGTGCGCTTCGCCCGAATGTTTATGACAGGGTTCAAGAAAACCACCCACCTGCGCTTCGCCACCCTCGAGCTTGTCCGAGGCGAATGGCGCCCCTACGATTTCAACCTTAACAACCGTGGCGACGCCCCGGCGCAGGGACAGCTCGACATTTCAGTTGTAAACATAGAGGAGAACTCTACCCGCGAGCCTGTCAACTACGTGCTGCCTCCGGGTGTGACACGAATCAACGACCCCGGCCAGAGCCAGATAACTCAGCTCAACGAACAGTCTATGTCGCTCAAGGTGACAGGGCTTGCCGCAGGCGACGCCCGCGGTGTGTACCGCAACACCCAGCAGGACCTGCGCAACTACAGCCGCATACAGATGTGGGTTCACGCCGAATCACTTATCGACGACCCCACGGCACTCCGCTCGGGCGACCTCTCGATATTCCTGCGCCTCGGAACCGACGTCAAAAACAACTTCTACGAATACGAAGTGCCGCTCGAACTCACTCCCCACGGCACTTACAACCGCTACCTCACCTCCGACCAGTACATAGTATGGCCTCGCGAGAACTACCTCGATTTCAACCTGCAAAGCCTCGTGAATCTAAAGAAGGAGCGCAACCGCGCCAAGCGTGCCGAAGAGGAAGGCGTGGGATTCGGCATACTCTACACCGGGCGCGACCCCGACAACGAACGCAACCGCATGGCAGTGATGGGCAACCCGTCGCTGAGCGACGTGCGCGTGATGCTGATAGGCATACGCAACAACTCGGCGGCTACAAAAGACGGCATAATATGGGTCAACGAGCTTAAAGTGACCGACTTCAACGAGGCCGGAGGCTGGGCGGCAAAGGCAAACGCGATGCTCAATATGAGCGACGTGGCAACCGTGAACCTCGGCACACACATCGAATCGGCCGGTTTCGGCGGCGTGGACCAAAGCCTCAACGAACGCCGGCTCGACGACTACTCGCAGTTCAACGTGGCCGTGCAGGCCGATCTCGGACGCTTCCTGCCCGAAAAAGCCAAGCTGAAAGCGCCGATATACTATTCTGTGACCAAGGAACGCACCTCGCCAAAATACAACCCGCTCGACCAGGACGTGCTGCTGAAAGACGCCCTCGACGACTGCGAGAGCAAAGCCGAACGCGACTCCGTATCGGCATACGCCATCGAGCGCACATCGGTGCAGAATTTCTCCATATCGGGCCTGAAATTCGACGTGCGCAGCAAGAACCCCATGCCTTGGGACCCGGCCAACTTCACCGTCAATTTCTCGTTCAACAAACAGGCCAAGAACGACCCTACCACCGAGTACGAAAACACCAACGACTACCGTGGTTCTTTCGCCTATAACTACACACCATACTTCAAGCCGTTCAAGCCGTTCAAGAACCTCAAAGGCAAGAGCAAGAACGCCCGCTTCCTGAAAGACTGGGAGCTGGCGTGGCTGCCAAACAACATATCGTTCCTCACGAGCATGAACCGCTACTACTACGAGCAGCAGACACGCTCCGAAACCGACCTTATGTTCCAGCTCCCTGTATCGGTAAGCAAGAACTGGCTGTGGGACCGCCAGCTATCCCTCTCGTGGAATCCCCTCAAATCGCTGTCGGTGTCGTTTAACTCCAACACATCGGCCCGCATCGAGGAAACCATAGGCGCGGTAAACCGCAAACTCTTCCCCGACAAATACCGCGAATGGAAAGACACCGTGTGGCAGAGCATACGCTCCATGGGCACTCCGTGGAGCTACAACCAGACGTTCACCGCCCAGTACAAGGCGCCTTTCTCCAAGATAGCCTTCCTCGACTTCCTCTCGGCAAACGCCGCCTACAACGCCACATACCGCTGGGAGCGCGGCGCAACCATCGACGGGGTGAAATTAGGCAATTCCATAGCCAACCAGGCGGCGTGGACCGCCGACGGACGCCTTAACTTCGAGTCGTTCTACAACAAAATACCGATACTGAAAGAAGTGACCAAGCGCTTCGCCAACACGCGCACCACGCAGCAGCCCAAAAAGGCAAAGCGTTTTGAACGAACCTACAAGCTCAAGCCGGACACCTCTATAGTGATACGCCACAACCTGCGCACATCGCGGACAAAGGTATCGGCCACGACGGTCGAGGGCAAGCCTGTAGCGATAAAGACACGGACTATCGACGGCAACAGCCTCGAAGTACTCACCCGAGGCGAGCAAAACCTGAAGTTCACGGTTGTGGAAGTACTCAAAACCGAGAAAAGCCTGTGGCGCGACATCAGCGAATACGCCTTGAGGCTCGCCACATCGCCCCGCAGCCTTTCCGTGCGGTACCGCAACACGCGCTCGCTCAGCCTGCCGCTGTTCGCCCCCGAGATAGGCAACATATTCGGGCAGACACGCTCGGCAGGGCCTATGTCGCCGGGGCTCGACTTCGCATTCGGCTTCACCGACGAGTCATATATCAACAAGGCGCTCGACCGTGGCTGGCTCATAACCGACGACGGGCAGACATCGCCCGCCATATGGGCCAATACCAACGAGCTAAACATCGAAGCCAACTTCGAGCTGTTCAAGGGATTCAAAGTGCAGCTCACATTCAACCGCACCGACAACCGCAACTCGCAGATACAGTTTATGTACGCCGGGATGCCGACCTCCCTCTCCGGCTCGTATACCAAGACCCACTGCGCCATCGCCACAGCCCTGCGCTCATCGAAAGCCGACGACGGATACCGCTCCGAAGCCTTCGACCGCTTCCTTGAGTACATACCCGAGGTGCGCAGCCGCGTGGAAGCGCTCTATGCCGGCACATCGTATCCGTCGACGGGCTTTATGGACGGCAACCCATATGCCGGAATGCCTTTCAGCCCGGAGGTAGGCACGGTGAGCGAAACGTCGGGCGACGTGCTCATACCGGCCTTTATCGCCGCCTATACAGGACGCTCGGCCGAGAAGCAGACTCTCGACCCGTTCCCGTCGTTCTCCGCCGTGCTGCCCAACTGGCGTATAACCTACGACGGCCTGCTCAATATGGGAAATATGCGCTCCATATTCAAAAACTTCACCCTCAGCCACGCCTACCAGTGCACCTACTCGGTAGGGTCGTACTCTTCATTCCTCAACTGGGCGCAGGCCGGAGGGGCAAACCGAGGCTTCACACTCGACGAACTGTCCGGCAACCCTATCCCCTCCTCGCCGTACAACATATCGTCGGTAGCAATCACCGAGCGCTTCGCGCCCCTCGTTGGAGTGTCAATGACATTCAAAAACGAGCTTCAGGTAAACGCCGAATACCGCGACCAGCGCACCCTCACGCTCAACACCTCCGCCGGGCAGGTGGTCGAAGCGGCACAACGCGGCATTACCATCGGCGCCGGCTACAAAATAGTGGGATTCAACACCGTGCTGAAGATGAAAGGCTCGCAGACGGGCGTAAGCAACGACCTGACTCTCAACGCCGACTTCTCGTTCCAGCACAACAGCGCTCTTATACGCCGCATAGAGGAAAACTACACCCAGCCCACAAGCGGCACCAACTCGCTCAACATCAACTTCACGGCATCGTACATACTGTCGAAACGCCTCACCGTGTCGGCATACTTCGACCATCAGGTAAACACACCGATAGTCACCACGGGGTCATATCCGACCACCAGCTCGTCGTACGGCATATCGTTCAATCTTTCGCTGGCTCGCTAATTATGCGTATCTTTATGGTGAGATATAACCTATTCATCATATTTTCAGCAAAATATGAAACAACGCTTATTGCACCTATGCGCTGCCGCCTTGATTTTTTCATCGGGAGCATATGCTTCGTCAATTATCCGTGTGTCGGGAGCTCAGGAAAAAATGGCCACCCGTCGGAATTCGGATTCAAGGACATCCGGCCCCTTTTCAAAGCCGAACGATGGAATCCCGATAGCCTCGTGGCTCTCTACGTTTCTGCATCTTCCGGATATAAAGGCCGCGTCCGCGCGGCCTTTTTTCATCATATCTGCAAAAAAAGTGGCCCTCGCGGTAATCATTCATTATCTTCCTCCGTCAATAGAATAAAGCAACGAGAAAAAAAATGACTCGAGAACATTTTGAATCAATCTACCGCAGTCACTTTGAAGCACTATACAGGGCGGCATATCTGCGTCTGCGCCAAGCCGACGATGCCCTCGACGTAGTACAAGACGCGATGCTGCACCTATGGCAGAAAGCCGAGTGTCCTGACAATGCCGGAGCCTATCTGCGACGAGCCGTGCTCAACGGGGTCGTCGACAAGCTCAGGGGTCAGAACCAGGACGAGCGAATGCGAATAGTTCTTGGCGAAATGCAAAACGAGGAATACGACAGCGAGGACGAAAGCGAACGAACGGAACTGAAGCTCAGAATCGAAAAAATACTTGACAACGATATAAGCAAAGAAGCATCAAGCGCTTTCAAGGCAGTGTACATGCGCGGCCTGTCGTACAACGAGGCCGCCGACAATCTGGCCGTAAGCAGAGCGACAATCAACAAGCACATTGTCAATGTACTGCGAAAATTAAGAGAATGTCTAACCAAATAAGTCCATCAACAATGAAAATCGAAAAGCACGAAGATTACCCGACTGTTTCTGAAAAGATAGCACGAATATGCTGCGATATTCCTTCTGTTGACGTAGACGAAGCGTGGCGCGAAATGGAAGGAAGGCTCTCAGCAGAATCCAGCCGCCGTAATAAAAGACATACCCGAATGAGAAAACGCTGGCTTTTCACAGCGGCCACTCTTGCATTCGCCGTCGCAATATCAAGCGGCATATACGTATCTGTAGGCAACAAATCGTTCAATAAGCCCGAAGAAAACAATGAGCCGCAGCCGGCCAAGACCGTCCCTGTTTTCGCACAGTCCGAAACATTCGACAGCAGCCTGCAGGCGATAATGAAACGCGTAAGCTCGGTATACGGTGTGGAAATACTTTTCGCCAATCCCGAAAAGAGTTCCTTGAAAATGCACCTCGAGGTTGACTCCGGCCTGAGCATCAACGAATTTGTAGAACTCCTGAACAATTTTGAATCCGTAAAGGCTGAAATAGTGGAGCGTGACAACACAACTTATATCGAAATCAAATGAACCGAATCAGAATAATAGCAGCCGTCACCTTTCTAATCCTGTCACTACACGCAGCTTTCGCAGAAAGAATCAACGGAACCTACAAAGGCGCGAACCTTGCCGAAGCCTTGACCGACATCTCAAAAAAATCTTCAAGGGTAAAAATCAACTTCATATACGACAAGCTCGAAACATACCCCGTGTCCTGCTCGTTCGATGATGCCTCGCCGATAGAGGCCATACGCACCTGCATCGGCTTCTACCCGGTAAGCATACGCACATCGGGCAAAAACATCTTTGTGGAGGCCATACACGACGACCTGCCGAAATTCAGCGGGATTATAAGAAATATATCGGGACAGCCTGTGGAATTTGCCACCATACGGATATACAACCCTGCCGACTCATCGTTTATCACAGGCGGTGTGAGCAATGCCGACGGATACTTTGTAATTCCCGTAATGCCTTGCGACGCAATAGTGCAGATATCGGCGATCGGCCTCAGAAGGGTCGAAAGGAATATGGTTGTCGAAGGCAACAAGACTTTCACTCTGGAGTCCGACCCTATCGTGCTGCGCAACTTAAACGTAGTCCACAACTCGATATCATACCGCGACAACGCCCTTATCATAACACCGTCGAAAATCGAAGTGGAACATTCCGCCGACATATTCCAACTGCTGATGCAACAGCCTATTCCGGCCCTGTATGTCGATCCGTTGACACACTCAGTCACCATAATGGGGCGCAAGCCAATAATACTTGTCGACGGCATCGAACGCGACTCGCAATATCTGCTTACGCTCGACCCATCGAAGATAGCCAAATTTGAATACACCACCGACGTTCCTCAGAAGTACATTACCAACGAGATTCCCGTAGGATTGATAAACATAGTGCTGAAAGAACGCACCAACGGCGGAAACACGCGTGTGAACCTCACGCAGGCCGTCAATGCCGGATTCACCACAGGCGGCATATCGGCGTCATACAACAAAGGCCGCAGCGAGTTTTCAATCTCATACAATCCCAACCGACGGGATTACAAGAATCTGTATTCCGAGTATCAAAACATACTGACAGGCAAAGACTTCGTTGTAAACATCGACAGCCGTAACAATAAGACAATGAAGTATTTCAACCATTATCTTAATTTTTACTGGAACTATATCGCATCGTCGAAAGTAAGCCTTTCCTTCACAGTAAACGATGCGATAACAGACTCGCACAATACCGCGCACGAAGCACGCCGCGACAGCTACCTCGGAAACGTCAACCGCTATTCCAGCGTGAAAAACACATCTCACTCGCCGCTGTTCGACGCCTACTTGCGCTACACTCCGACCGAAGCCGATTTGATAGAAGTGCAAATTACCACGCAGATCCAAAACCGCGACTACGACAGAACATTGAACGACACTATGCCCGACGGGCAGATAGAGAAATATCCTTCTTTTGTCAACACCCACTACAACTTTGTAAAACTCACCGGCTCGTGGATTCACAACGTGAATGATAATTTCCGTCTGGAGGTAAGCGACAACGGATATTATGCACGCAGCCGCAACCTATACCACAGCATCGACGAAAGATATCTGAACACAGAAATATTGAACTCCTTAAATGCCCGCGCCAATTTCAAATTCAAAAACGTGAATATGGGCATATCTACCGGCCTGCGCTACATAAGGCAAAGCAACATAACGAAGAAGCGCACCATATTCCGCAACCAAAGCAGCATCAACCTCTGGATGCCGATAGGCAAACTGTTCAATTTCAGCTTTTACGCAGATTATTTCCCGGGATATCCCACTCTTTCGGCCATTACCGAAATGGAACAGGAATACGACGGCTATCTGACCACCAACGGCAATGCTTCCTTGAAAAATCCACCTATATTCGAACTCCAGCAACGGTTGAATTTCAACAAAGGCAAATGGTGGGCACAGCTCCAATTATCACAATACATCGCCCATCACCTGTCGTACTACAACACGACCTACATAGGCGACCACAAGTTCCTTACAAGGCCTGTCAATATGAACAATAATTTCGTATTGAACCATTCGATATCGGCAGGCGCACGGGGAATATTCAACGGTCATTTGTCGATGAACCTCACCGCCACCCACAGCTACAGCATCAGCAATGGTCACGGCTTTGAGTTCAAAAAACATTTATTCAATTATTCCGCCTCCGTCACAGGATATTACAAAAAATGCAGCCTTACCTTTATGGCTGGTAGAAATTCGTCGGTTTTTGCAATGAATGTGAGCAAAGACTCGCCTTCAAACCGGCTGCTGTTCGACTGGAATCCCATAAAGGGGCTGAACCTTCAGATCGGCTGGTGGTATATTTTCAACAAAGACGGCCACACGTCGGATAATTATATCCCGGCCAACCAGGTATATTCGCGCAACTGGGTGAACGATAACTACCGAATGGTAACACTCGGCGTGTCCTACAATTTCAATTTCGGCAGAAAGTTCGACAGCAAGCGCCGCAACCTCTATATTTCCGGCGGCAGCGCCGACACCAAACTCGTACAATAGCCTATCTCCGGCTAATGGCCTTCGGCCTTGTGCCGGCGGTAGGCGGCGGCCATGCGGGTGTGGTAGCCACGAGCGGCATAGGCCGGGCCGTTGTAGCGCTTGGCGAATGCGGCCCAGTTCTTTGACTTGAGATGCCTGAGCAGGCCGGCATTGCGTATATAGTTGGCGAAAAGGCGCAGCTGGTCATACTCCGAGCGCTTCATCTGCTCTACAAAATCTGCGCGCGATTCGGCTCCGCATAATTTCCAGTTGAATCCGCCAATCTGGAACATACCCCAGAATGTGCTCTCCATGGCGGCAATGCTGTCGATAGTTATTGCCGATTCCAGACGGGCGTACTGGGCGGCCTGCAGCGACCCGTACTTGCGTATCTGCGGGCGGGAAAAGACCACCGGGTGCGACTTCTGGTATTTCGACAGATTTATGCCGCGCTTGGCGGAAGCCCTGCGGAACACGGCCAAATCGAAGTTTATCACCGGCATGCCGTCGGTATGGAATCCCTTGCGTTTCTTGCCGGTTTCGATATCCACCACGGCGCGAATGGCGGCCGACTCTACTCCGAGATCCTCGGCAATAGCGCGATAATCGTCGTCGGTAAGCGGGCCGCAGTGCAGTGTGTCGGCTATCTCTATAAATGAAGTGTGGATGGTATCGCCCTCGATAATCATTATGTTGCGGTCGAGCGAGTCGGTGGATTCCTCCGGCGGCTCAACGGCAAACCCTTCGGGACGAAATACCTGCGAGCTATCCTCGACAGCCCCGTAGAGGGCCGTCGAGGATAGTGCAAGTATGGTAGCTATAGCTGCCTTGCCCATAGGCAACAGCTTATTTCTTAAGGTCGGCCACCTTCTCGAGCGTGCGGGTGAGCTGTCCCCAGAAGCGCTCTACGGCAGGTATGTACATACGTTCGGACGGCGAGTGAACGTCGCGCAGAGTCGGGCCGAACGAAACCATGTCGAGATGCGGGTATTTCTGCAGGAAGAGTCCGCATTCAAGACCTGCGTGGATAGCCTTGATGGCAGGGCGCACGCCGTACAGTTCCTCATAGGCGTCTGAAGCGAGGTGCATGATGGGCGAGTTCATATTGGGAGCCCAGCCGGGATAGCCGTCGCCGTGGGTCACTTCTGCTCCGGCCAGACGGAAGAGCGCCTCTACCTGACGGGCGATGTCCCATTTGCGCGATTCTACCGACGAACGCTGCGAGGTGGTGACGAGTATCTGGTTCTCGCCCTTCATCTTGACGGAGGCGAGGTTGGTCGATGTTTCAACGAGGCCTTCGAGGTCGCGACTCATCGATACCACGCCGTGGGGCGCGCAGTACAGCGACTCGATAAGAGCCGTGGTGGTTTCGCTGTCTACAGCGTATTCGGGCTTATCGGTGCTTTCAAGCTCGAACTTCAGGGTGGGCTCTATGCCGGAGTATTCGTTTTCGATATCGGCAACATACTTGTTGAAAGCCACGCGGACCTGCTCCTTGTTGCTTGTATGCACGCCGAATACGGCATATGCCGCGCGGGGAATGGCATTGCGCAGGTTGCCGCCGTCGATTTCAACGAGCGATACCTCGTGTTCCAGTCCGAGGTTGTAGAGGAAGCGGGCGAGAAGCTTGTTGGCGTTGGCGCGTCCGAGATGAATGTCGCCGCCGGAGTGACCGCCCTGGCCGCCCGATATGTCGAAGCGGAAATAGTGGAAATCGGTCGGCGCGCAGGAACGCTTGTATGTGAACAGGCAGGTAGTGTCAACGCCACCAGCGCAGCCCACGAATATTTCGGCATCGTCCTCGGAGTCAAGGTTGAGCAGGATCGAGCCGCTGAGCATGCCGTCGCCGAGATTGTTGGCTCCGGTAAGGCCGGTTTCCTCATCGACAGTGAACAGGGCTTCCACCGGGCCGTGCACGAGAGTATTGTCAACCATCACGGCGAGCGACGCGGCCATACCGATACCGTTGTCCGCGCCGAGGGTGGTGCCGTCGGCACGCAGCCAGTCGCCGTCGACTATGGTCTTGATAGGCATAGTGTCGAAGTCGAATGACTTGTCGTTCGACTCGCATACCATGTCCATATGCGACTGCAGAACCACTGTGGGGGCATCTTCCTTGCCGGGAGTGGCAGGCTTGCTCATAACCACGTTGCCGATAGCGTCGGTACGTACTGCGATATTATTGCGTGCGGCGAAATCAAGGAGATATTCGCGTATTTTTTCTTCTTTTTTCGATGGACGCGGCACATGGTTGATTTCGTCGAAAATCGAGAAAACAAGAGCCGGTTTAAGGTCTTTGATTGTCATATTGTGTATTGTAAATATGTGGTTTGTCTTTTGTTGGCAATGTATGCGGGCATATGCCGCACATTGTATGATGCCCCTAAATTACATATTATTTTCCGAATCCCGAAATATTTCACTTCTAATAACAATATTATCACTCTGAGCCACGCTATCTTGCGGTTTTTATTTTCTTTAGCACGTTTTTTGTATTGGCTTTTGAGCTTTTTATATATCTTTGCAGCGTCAATTGACCCGAAAGGCCATGAAAATAGTTATTATAGCCATAATCCTGCTACTCGTCTGCGTCGTGCTCATGGGTATCAAAGTGCTCTTTATCAAAGGTGCGAGTTTCCCGTCGGGCCACGTAGGCTCGTCGCCTCAGCTGCGCGCCAAGGGCATAGGATGTGCTTCGGGCTCCGACAATCATTCCGATAAAAATTCATCAAAATCACATTAACGAAGTTATAATGAAAAAACTGTCGCTCACAGTAAAGACAATCATGGCCTGCGCAGTCCTTGCTGCCGCAGCATCATGCTCCAAGCAAGAGGCCGCCACGGCCACTCCGGCCACCGACAGCGAAGCCACTGCCGCTCCCGCACTTAAAATCGCGTATATCGATGCCGACTCCATAATGAGCGCATATACCCTCGCCAAGGAAATAGCCGAGGAAGGACAGCGACTAATGAACAACTATAACCGTCAGGAGCAGTCCAAGCAGCAGGAAATACAGAAATTCGGCAACAATATCGAACAGAAACGCCAGAACAACGTATATCTCTCCGAGGCTTCATTCCAGGCCGACGTGGAGAAACTGCAGAAGATGCAGAACGACGCTGCCCGTCACCTCACAAACCAGCAGAACCAGATTCAGAACACCATAGCCCAGGCACAGGCGCGTCTTAACGACTCTATCATGAACGCCGTGAACGCATACAACGCCACCAAGGGCTACGATGCCATTCTGCTCCGCGAATCGGGAGTTTACTTCAACCCCGAGCTCAACGTGACTGCCGACATCATCGAAGTCCTCAACAGCCGCTACACCGCCGCTGCCAAATAAGCAACCGAACCATAACATACAAATAGCAGGCGCGCCTCCTGACACGGAAGCGCGCCTGCTATTTGTATGTGAGGACGGGCGTTATTCTACGGTGTAGCCGACGTAGGTGCGTGGGGAGAGGGCGTGGAGCTCGGCGCGGACGCTCTCCGAGATGCCTTCGAGGGTGTCGATAAAGGCTGAGATTGCGGCTTCGTCGACAACGGAGTTGGTGCGTGTGAGAGCTTTAAGAGCCTCGTAGGGCTTGGGGTAGCCTTCGCGGCGCAGTATGGTCTGTATGCCTTCGGCAACGACGCTCCAGCAGTCGTCGAGATCGGCATTGATAGCCGCCTCGTTGAGTATCAGCTTGCCAAGGCCTTTGAGCGTTGATTCCACGGCTATCACCATATGGGCCAGAGGCACACCTATGTTGCGGAGCACGGTGGAGTCGGTAAGGTCGCGTTGCAGGCGCGACACTGGCAGCTTGGCGGCAAGATGCTCGAGCAGGGCGTTGGCCACGCCGAGGTTGCCCTCGGAATTTTCAAAGTCGATGGGATTGACCTTGTGGGGCATCGCCGAGGAGCCTACCTCGCCTGCCTTGATGCGCTGCTTGAAGTAATTCATCGATATATAGCTCCAGAAGTCGCGGTCGAGGTCCACGACAATGGTGTTAAGCCTCTTGAGAGCATCGAACACGGCTGCGAACTGGTCGTAGTTCGATATCTGGGTGGTGTATTCCTCGCGCTGAAGGCCGAGTTTCTCCGCAAGGAACGCTTTACCGAAGGCACGCCAGTCGACCTGCGGGAAGGCTGCCCGGTGGGCGTTGAAGTTGCCTGTCGCGCCGCCGAACTTGCCGGTCATTGCCGTTGAGGCAAGGCTTTCGAGCTGGCGCTCGAGGCGGTAGGCAAACACCATCACTTCTTTACCGAGTGTGGTGGGAGAAGCGGGCTGTCCGTGGGTCTTGGCGAGCATGGGTATCTGCGCGTATTCTGCAGAAAGAGCGGACAGTTTTCCTACAAGCTGCTTGAATTCGGGAACCACCACGTCGTTTATGGCGTCGGCCAGCATCATCGGGAACGCGGTATTATTGATATCCTGCGATGTAAGGCCGAAATGTATGAACTCCTTACGGTCGCCGAGGCCGAGCGCGTCGAACCGCTCTTTCAGATAGTATTCCACGGCTTTGACATCGTGGTTTGTCACAGCCTCTATATCTTTCACCTTCTGAGCTTCTGCCGTGGTGAACACTTCCGGGGCGTAGATGTTTCTGAGCGCTTCTTCCTGCTCTAAAGAAAGAGCCGGCAGCTGCGCCAGGCCCACAGAGCTGAGAGCGATGAAATACTCTATTTCCACCTTCACGCGATAGCGGATAGTGGCATACTCCGAAAAATATCCGGCAAGAACGGCGCACTTAGAACGGTAGCGTCCGTCGACAGGTGAAATTGCCGTAAGCGGGGATAGTTCCATTGCTTTAAACTAAATGTTGTGAGTTATCGTATGGTTGATTGTTTCTTAAATTGGCGGCAAGGGCTACTGCGGGTGGTAGCTGTCGATATGCCGTTGTTTCTTCTCCTCAAATATTTCAGAGATGGCAAAGAATATGCCGCTCTCTTCGACATCGCCGAACTCGTCGTTCACCGCCGTGCCGAACATCCTCATTGTCGGCGACAGCCCCATATAGGCATGCACGAGCGGAGGAATGCTGTTGCCGTGGCGGCGCACCTCGGTGTTGAGTATGCGGAAATCGCTCTTGAAGTCGCCGCCGCAGAACAGGGCGTCGAGCTCGGCTTGGGGCGTCGACGTGCGCAGCGGCGTTATCGGCCACACCAGACGGTCGGGGTCGGGGAAATACTTGTGGAGGAAGTAGAGTATCATGTCGCGGCACACCGCCGTGTAGCTCGGGTACATGGTCACCTTTCCGAAGAGATAGCGTATCTCGGGATTGACAACCGTGAGCGAGCCGAGGCCGTCCCAAAGGTTGTCGAGAGCGTATATGGCCTTTGTGCCGGCTCTTGACGACTGATATTCGGGCCGAACAAAGGAACGGCCAAGCTCGAGGGTGTACGGCAGGAAATCGCGTATAAACCTCTCCGAGAACTCAAACATATGGCTGGTGGCTATCTCCGGACGCCCTTCGCTGTCGAGCCTTATGTCGCGGCCGCATATAAATCGGTAGCCGCCGAGTATCAGCTTGCTATCCGGGTCCCACACTATCAACTGGCTGCACGGCACCTCCATAGTGTCGTAGCGGTCGATGTCGCACTCCTTGCCGGAGCCACCTCCGGCACTTCTGAAGGCTATTTCGCGCAGTCGTCCCACCTCGCGCATCACGTTGGGGGCGTTATGGGCATTCACTACATACAGGTGGTTTCCACCTTTGTTTGTCGGCCTGAGGAAGCGCTCTGCTGTAAGTTCGGCTTCGAGCAGGGCTGTATCGACAGGATCTATGATAGGTTGATTCATAGCTTGTTTTGAGGATTCAGGGAATAGACTATTTCGCGGAGCCGCCGAGCCTCGCCGGAGGCGGAAGCGCCGCCTGCGAGCGTCTGCCACGGCACGGGCTTGCCGCATGTGAGAACGAAGCGCTTGCCGCGTGCGCGGAAAATCTCGCGCGGGAGCAGCACCATCTCTATGTTGAACTTGATACCGAGGCGCTTGCGCAGCCGCGCCAGACGGTAGAATGAGGGCGAATTAAGACCGTCGAAGAACACAGGCACGATGTCGCGATGGCTCTCAACTGCCTTGTTGACAAACATTTTGCGCCATTCAAGGTCTGCCACCACGCCGCCCTTGCCAAGCCGCGACACGAGTCCTGCTGGATAAATCACCACGGGGTCGCCGCCACTCAGGGCGTCATCGAGAGAGGCAGAAGCCGCGCGGCTCTGCGAGCCGTGCTTATTGATAGGGATAAAACTCTCCGAGAGAGGGTCGACGGCCATCAGGAGGTCGTTGACCACGAAACGCGCCGAAGCGGAATATTGCCTCGACAGCCACGCGAGCATGCTCACGCCGTCAAGGCCGCCGAGAGGGTGGTTGCCTGCCACTATGCAGCGGCCTGACGACGGCAGATTCTCGGCTCCTCGCACCTCAAGCTCCACGCCAAGATGCTCAAGCACATACTCGCAGAAGGCCGCCCCGCGCCGGGGATAGGCGCCGGCCAGCAGCTCGTTCATCTCCTGCTGGCATATGAGGCGTTCGAGAGCGCGCACCAAAAAGCCCGGCAACCAACGCGCCTTGCGCCCGAGCCTGTCGGCAAGGACTTGCGCTACATTTATCGATATGGGACCTTCGACGCTCATCTTCGGTTTTAAACCGCAAAATTATTAATTTTCGCTCTAATAAGCCGCAGAGATAGGCGCTTTTTTGTAATTTTGCAGATGTGAAAAGCACCAATACCAATTTATATGCCTGCTACACGGCGGCGTTGGCAATCGCTACTGCCGCGTTGTTTGTGTTCCCCGGCGCTCCAGTAGTCCACACCCTGCTCAAACTTGCCGGCGTCGGCTTCCTCGCCACGCTGCTGTACCGCCGTGTGTCGGCCCCGTCGTTTTGGGGACACTGCGTGCTGACAGGCGCATGGACACTCCTCGCTATCGGCCTGGCAGCCAATGTGTGGTATTTCACAAGCTATAGCGGCGGCACTGTCTACGACCCGGTACTAATCAACGACGACGCCGCCTCGGCATGGCAGCAGATGCAGGCCGTGCTCTCGGGGCATGATTCGGGCGTGGGTATGAGCAGGCGAGGATACGGCACGTTCTTAGCTCTGCTGGCATGGCCGGGGCCTGCCGACATAGCTTCCGAACTTTGTTTCAACGTGTTGCTGATTCTCGTAGCCATAGTCCTCACAGGCGCTGCCGCCGTGCGCCTCACTCCCGGCGTGGAGCCGCAACGCACCGCCACCGCCGCCATGCTTATGACAGCGATGGTATGCTACTTCCTGTCGACCGGCGTGATATTGATTAAAGACGCCCTGATATGCGCCGTAATGGCTTCTGCCGTGTATGCTTGCGCCGGGCTTCGCTCTCGGTTCTCATGGGCCGACATCGCTCTGGTGTTTGCAGGAGGGCTTGTCGCGGCGCTTGTGCGCCCCAACCTTCTGCCGCTGCTGTGCTTAGGGCTGCTGATTTTTGCCCCGGGAATGGACCGACGGCGCATAGCGGCTCTCGGCGCCTGCGTGGCCGTTTTTGCAGCGCTCTATTTTATAACACGGCACATAGGGCTTCGCTCGGAAGTGTTTTCCGGCACGCACACACCGATGGTGGAAATGGGCACGGAACAACCAAGACTGGAGTCGTACAACTCCGTGCTTGGCAACTATAACGAGCTACCGCTGTGGCGACACATCGTCCAGCTTCCTGTTTCGCTGGCCTTGCAGTTTCTCACCCCTCTCCCCTGGGCATTCAGCCGCGACGTAGTATTCGGCCCGTCGGCGGCGTTCGCCCACATATCGTTCCCGTGGTACGCCCTCGGCGGTATACTGCTCTACTATGCCGTCGCGCTTTGGCGCCGTTCGCCTCGGGGTGTTGCCCTGTCGTTCGGCTACGGGCTTTTGCTCACTGTTCTCACGGCATTTATGACCGGCGGAACGATATCGCGCTACTGCCTGCCGTGGCTGCCCGCCCTCGTGCCTGCGGCGGCATGGGCGTGGAACAGCGGCAGCCTGCGCCGCCGCTCGTTCAAGATATGGTATGTGGTATACACTCTGCTGATGGTAGTGGCCTTGTGCGCCGCATTCGCCATTTTAAACCGATATAATCCCGGAGGCTGGGACGCCAAATGAAGATAAGTGTTGTAACGATAACACGCAACGACGGGCCGCTTCTTGCAAGGACAATAAGCAGTATCTACGCCCAAAAACTACCGCCTGGAGTGGAACTCGAGCATGTAATAGTGGACGGCTGCAGCGACACACCCCAAACGGAAGCCATTCTCGCCGAGGCCGAGGCTCGCGGCAGCCGGGTTATACGCAGAGAACCGCGCGGCTGCTACAACGCAATCAACCAAGGTATCGAAGCATGCACAGGCGACGTGATAGGACTCCTGCACGGAACAGATTTTTATGCCGACTCCCAAGCCGTGGCCGATATTTGCAACGCCTTTTCCGACAAAAACACCGGCTTCATATTTGCCGACATAGTATATGCCTCGCCTGAATCCGACATAGGGCGCATACACTCCACACGACGGTATTCCTCGGAAAAATTCAGCCCGGATTCCCTGCGACACGGCTTCGCGCCGCCCCACCCCACATTATATGTGCGCGCCGACCTTATGCGCGAAATAGGGCCGTACCGCGAAGACTATATCATATCCGCCGATTTTGAATACTTTGTAAGGCTGTTCATGCGCAGCCCGCAACCGAAATGGCGCCGGCTCGACCGCGTGCTTGTGGCAATGGATAATGCCGGAGCCTCGGCCTCTTGGAAAAACCGCCTTACTGTCAATGTTCCTGAAAAGATGAAGGCATTGCGCACCAACGGCCTTCGGGCCAGCTGGTTCAACATGCTGTTACGATACTATTACCATTTTAGCCAGAAATGAACATATACGTCCACACTCCGGGTCGGGAATTTCTATGGCCCTACATTAAAAAAGCCGCCTCCGCACATACTCTGACAGACAATGCGGGCGAGGCAGATGTGGCCATAATGGTTTCTTCAACCGACATCTATACCCCCGGAGAGTTACTCCTTGCCGCAGAGAGTACTCCTACCAACCCTGACTCGGCATGGATAGGCCATGAGAGCGCTTTTGCCGCAGGCTGCGAGAATTGCCGCACTGTCATACTTCGATGCCCGAACGTAATCGGCACTGCAATGACAGGATTCCCGCGCGAACTTGCCGAAAGCATATTCCGAGGCACTTTCTTCCACTTCAAAGGCAACGAAGCCCGCGTAGGCGCCGTGCACGCCGCCGATGTGGCAGCCGCCATAGCCGCCCTTGCGGAAATGCCCACTGCCGAGGGCATATACAACATCAGCGACGGCGAGAACCCGAAGCTGCACGACCTTGCCGAAGCCATAGCTTTCAGAATGAACAACAAGCGCATATCCACGCTGAGCACAAAAGGACAACTTTGGCTGGGACGACTGATATACGGAAAAAAACGGTACCGAGCGTACACCACATCGCGAACGTTCGACTGCTCGCGGCTATGCCGGACAATCGACTACCGCCCTACCCCGACAACGGAATATCTGCGCACGCACGTATACGACGAAAACAGCCTCTAACCGTATGTCCGCATTTTTCGACAAAGCATTTCAGACCATAAAAAGCGCGGCAAAAATAGCGCTATACTCACGCCGCCCAAGCATCAGCCGGGCTGAGAAGCCCGAAAGGATAGTGATAATGGGCAACGGTCCTTCACTCAACCGCACAATTGCCGACAGTCCCGAACTACTCCGCCGCTATCCGACTATGGCTGTAAATTTCGCTGCAAACGCGCCGGTGTTCAGAGAGCTGAAACCGCGATATTACGTTTTGGCCGACCCTCACTTTTTCAAAGCCAAAGAGGACGTCAACGTGGCAAAACTATGGGAATCGCTATCGGACATCGACTGGACAATGACTCTCTACGTACCGACACGGGAACTCTCGAGCACCCGCCGGCTGCTTAACGGAAGCAATATACGCGTTGAGGGGTTCAACGCCGTGGGCGCAGAAGGATTCCGATGGTTCTCCCATATGGCATACCGCCTCGGACTGGCGATGCCACGGCCACGCAACGTGCTCATACCGGCCATTATGCTCGCCATCGGCGCCGGATTCAAAAGCATTGTCATAACCGGAGCCGACCACTCGTGGATGAAAACCTTGTCGGTGACCGACAACAACGAGGTTGTATCCATACAGCCTCACTTCTACACCGAAGACAACAAAGAAAAAGAGCGCATACTCCACGAATACAAGGGCTATCCACTCCACAGCATCGTAGAGAGCTTCGCTGTGGCCTTCCGCAGCTACCACCATATTCAGGAATACGCGCTACGCTATGGAGTATCGATAACGAATGCGACCCCGGAAAGCTTCATCGACGCCTTCCCAAGAGTGAAAGCCGAAGATTTGGACGGAGCTTGACAGCACAGGCCAAACAGCACAATAAAATAATGGCGAACCTCACGGCTCGCCATTATTTTTTAGTTCTAACACTAAATACCTAAAACCATTTAAATCCTTATTGAATCTTGCTCGTTCTTTGTTTTGTTAACCTTGAATCTTAGACCAAAATTATTTACACTGCAAAATTAGTCCAAAGTCAAGCCCAAAACACGTCTATCAAAGCAGGATATAAATAAATATAGCTTCTATCTAAAATTTCATATCTGATATACAGAAGAATAGCATTATATGTGCTTGACTATAATATAAGTGAATCTAAACATTTATCCAAGCACTTTCACAAGCATATTCTCGAATTCGGCTCTGTTTTCAGCCCTTCCTTTAAGCCTGTTTCTATAAGTATACACTGTGTTCAATGATAATCCGAGCACGCGGGCCATCAACCCGCTGTCACCGACACCGAGCATCATCAAAGCCGCAATCCTGAGTTCGGGCGAAAGACGCGGAGTCGCCAAAGGCTCGAACCGCGCGTCTTCACGAAGCAATGAGTTAAGACGCTCTATGAAATCGGGGTGAGAGCTGTGAAATTTTTTGTCAAATTCCTCAAAGAATCTCTCCGTCTGCGAACGCACATAAGTCGAAGCCTCGACATCGGAAAACAGGTCTTTCACCTGCCCTGCCGTTAGCTTCCGATGCACATACTTGTTGAAATCCCTCAACTGGTCGGCGGCAAGAAAAGCGAGCGCAAGAAAATTTGCAGCATCAGCCCTCATATGTTCAGCTTTTTCCACAGCCAATTCGGCCTCACGACGGCACTCATCGCCACGGCGTCGCGCCTTCCTGCGGCAAAACACCAGAAAAGCAAGCACAACCGCAAAAGCAAGCACAAGCAGCCCTATGACTATGCTGCCCCTGCGTATAAAACGCTCGTCGGCGCCTACGAGATAATGCGCGAAATCATTTGTACGGCGCAGCTTAAACACACCGTCCTCGGCATCATAAGAGCCAAGGGCAAGAATAAGGCAGGAACGTCCGCGGGCATAGTCGCCGTCATCGCAAAGCTCCTTGCCAAGTTCGGCAAGCACATTAGGCCTAACCACACCGTGCTGAAAAGCCCGATGAGTCATATCGACAAGATATGCCACATACTCCTTCCGCCGCTCAGGCCGCCCCTTGTAATACTGCGCGAGTATGTAAGCGGCGCGCGCATAAAGATCAGGGCGTTCGTCCAAATCAGGCAGAAGTTCGGCAAAACTGGCCACAGCGAGCGAATGGTCGCCCCTTAATTCATAAAGATGTGCCTGAATATAGCGCGCAACCGGATCGCCGGCCTCATAATAACCTAACAATGAATCGAGCGCGGCCTCTGTCCGGGCCAGATATTCAGCCTTTCTTGACGATTGCGGATAAGGCAGCTGGAGGTTATAGAACAATTCCGAGGCCGCAAGGAAATAATAACGGCGCATAGCAGAATCAAGCTCTTGATAATCAATCTTTGCAAAATCTTCAACTGCTTCCGTGCCCATCGATACCAGCGGCAAATACGAATCCATCCTCATTCTTATCCTCAGGCTCTCGCGCGCCAAGCCGTGAGCCTTAGCCTCCGACAGGGCAAGATTCCAGTACACAAGGGTGGAATCCCTGCGATGCTCTATAAAATAATCGCCGAGCGCGAGAGCAGCCTCTATCCTATGCAATGGAGAAGGGTCGCTTTTACGGACAGTTCTCAGACTATCGACAAGATTTGTATTTCTCGCCTCCGACAGTTTGTCGCCGAAAAGATAATCGTCAAGATCCGACACCTTCACATTCGGATAAGCCCAAAGGAGGCATGGGAGAACGGCCAAAAAAACCAATACGCCGAGCTGTTTCATAAATGATACAAATTATACGTTACAAATATAACCAAATAGTTGTATACAACCAAATAAAAATTTGTATTTATCAGAATATTTTATATCCGGCTATACTATGATATACAGCAATATAGCATATTAATTTCATAATATCTTATCTCAATCATCTTATATCCCGACATTGTAGCGAACACAAGTGCGTATTTTTGCATCACATTAAATAACGAACGAGAAAAATTAATTGTTTCCGGTAGACAATACGCAACATTTCTAAGAATTGTTTAGTTTGCAAGCCGCTCTATTTTTTCCAGTCTTAGACGGCTACAAACAAAAGGCGCCCTCGCGAGAAGGCGCCTTTTGTTATATCAAGAGAATGGGCGTTCAATAATAACTAATCGTGTACTTCGCCACCGTTTTCGGCGTCCCGCTCAAGCATCAGCACGAGCCGGCGGCGGTCTGTGACACGGAGTTCTTTGAGCGAATATGTAATCAGCCCGCTTTTTTTCATATTTTCAAGGGCGGCCTCGAAAGTGGTGCGCTGCACGCCGAATATCGAACAGAGATCGCGCCTCGGACAGCTGAGCACCACGTCGCTGCCTCCGGGCTGGGTAAGAGCCACAATCCAGAAGGCTATGCGCTGCTCTATGCTGCCCGATGTCAGCGAGAGTATGCCGTCGATGCCTTTCTGCGCGCAAACGGAGAGGGCGTTGAGGAAATTGAACAGGAAAACGGTGTCGCTCTGAAGTATCTTCACGTAATCCGACTTTGAAATCTGCAGTATGCTTGCGCCGCCTGTATGCGCCGTGACGGTATACGGATAGTTCGTGATGCGACCGAACAGAAAATTCGGAGCCAAAGCGGCAGGCGCCGATATGGTCTGGGCTATGGAAAAGCGTTTTGACTCGTTCGACACCACCGAACGCACAGAGCCTGAGAGAATGAAGGTGATATGCTCGCAGCGGTCGCCCGAACGTATAATAACCTCACCCTCCGGATATTTCAAAAAATGGAACTTGGCATCTCCCACCGTCTGAGCCATACGCGTGTGCGAAACGCCTCTGAAAAGCGGAAGCTCCATAAGTTGTTCTAACATACTTGCCATATTCGAAGTCTTTTTTAGAGGGTGCTTTGATCTCCTCTTATACATAACGCAACCCTGCGGCCATTGTTCAATCAGCCCGGGTATGCTTCATCTTAAAATATAACTGGGCGGAATTAATGCTGTTCTGCCACACTATATATGCCGCCGGCCCTATCGAAGCTATAGGATTGAGATACGTGAGCGCCATCCATATTGCAAGCACAGTGTTTTTCTGTCCCAGTCCCTGCGCGCCCGACACAGCATCGCCGTACCTGCGTCCTATCCTGCGCCCTGCCGCAAACTGCAGCACACACACCACTCCGGCGCCCAAGGCTATCACAATCATCTCCGGAATAGCAGCCGCAGGCTCGGCCAAAATGAATGCCACAGCCCGTCCTACAACCACCACAAGCGAAACCGCCCACAAGTAAAAGGACACTCCCTGCACGCTGCCGATGGCCGAATGAACCTTCGGAGCAAAGAAATACAGGCCGAAAGCAAGCGCCAAAGGCAGCACAATAAGCGGAGCTACCTGCAAGGCCACGGATTTAAACTCATCAGCAAAACTCATGGCCGCAGCTCCTTCCCCCACCCACACAAAGAGCAGGGGCGCGAGGAGTGCCACAGCAAGATTGCACAGCACCGAATATGCCGCCACACGGGGCACACTGCCACCAAGCATGCCCGTCACCACGGGAGCGGCAGTCGCCGTAGGGCAAAGCACGCATATGAATATTGCCTGAGCCACATCAAGGCTGAAAGGGCGTAAAACAAGGAATACAACCGCCGAACCCGCAAGCTGGATCGCAAGCATAATCCACAACATCGTGCTAAGCTCAAACTGCCGCGGCCGCACACGACAGAACGTTATGGTCAGCATCGTAAAAATCAGATACGGCACCACCCACGCCACGGCTTCGAGCCAAGGGTGGAACAACAGACCGCACAACATAGCCAGCGGAAGCACCCACGGCTTGGCTCTGCGCTGAAATTCGCGAGCATTCATATCAGAACGGGAATAACCACGGTAGTACGAAAATCATCACGATGCCCATTATCACCTGCATCGGAAGCCCGACCTTGATATAATCGGCAAAGGTATACTGCCCGGCAGGCATCACAAGGGCATTCGGCGGAGTGGAGAATGGAGAGGCAAAGCACAGGCTCGCCCCGAAAGTAACGGCGAACAGGAACGGCAGCGGACTCACACCGAGCGAAACGGCACTTTCAAGCGCTATAGGTGCAAGCAGCACGGCTGTGGCCGTATTGCTTATGAATAGAGTCATCAACGAAGTGGTGAAATATATGCCCGCGAGCAAGGGCAAGGGGCCGAGCGAGCCGAGAGTGCCCACAAGGCTGTCAGAAACCGCCCGCGACACACCCGTCTTCTCAAGAGCGAACGACATAGGCATCATCGCCGCAATAAGCACCACACTCTCCCAATTGATTTTGCGGTAGGCATCGTCAACATTGCGGAAACAGCCACACAGCACCGTAAGCAACGCAGCCACTATCACCGTAATCACGGCAGGCACCAAGTCAAGCACAAGCATCACCACCATCGCAGCCATAATCAGCGCTGCAACAGGCGCCTTATAATCGAGTGTGACCTTCGAAGCCTCGGCAAGCGGCTGTCCGAGCACCACCCACGACTGGGTTTCCGACGTCAACCCGGCAATCGACGACCACGAGCCCTGCACCAGCAGCACATCGCCGCCATGCACAACCTCGTCGGCAAGATTGGCCGATATGTACCTGTTCTTTCGGCGAATAGCTATCACATTGACTCCGAAGCGCTTTCTGAATCCAAGCTCGGCTATGGTTTCGTTCGCTATGGGCGAATGCGGCATAAGCACTATCTCAGCAATGCCTATATCATAGAACTCAAAGGAATTTTCCGAGCGGGCATCAAGTTCTACGCCGCTCTCGGCGGCGAAAGCATCTATATTTACCCGCTCGCCGCGCACATAGAGCATATCCCCGCCACGTATTATGGTAGCAGGCCCTGCCGCATGCTGGCGTACGGTGCGAAGCAGGTGCTTCTTGGTGTCGCCCCTGCGCACTTCCAGCACATCGAGGCCGAAACGTCGTCGCAAATCAAGTTCGGCTATGGATTTGCCGCACACAGGCGAGCTGTCGGGCACTGCAAGCCGATAGAGATCCGCTTGCAGCTTGTATTCTTCCACAAGCTCTGAGAGGCCCTTGCGGCGCCCGTCGCCCTCGTCGCTATTCTTCTTGTTAAGGAACCATTTACTCAGCGGAATAAGAAGCAGCGTGCCCACCGCCACACAAATGAGGCCGCCGGGGAGATATGTGAAAAATGTAAGCGGCTCACCCCCGCTTGCCTCCCATACCTCGGTTATGACAAGGTTGGGCGGAGTGCCGATAAGTGTCATCATACCGCCCATGCTGCTGGCAAAAGCCAAGGGCATAAGCAGCCTTGAAGCCGACGCCCCGCTAACTGCCGTCATACTCACCACTATGGGGAGCATCAGGGCCACTGTGCCGGTATTGCTCACAAACGCACCTATTAGGGCCGTGCCTCCCATCACGAGCAGGAAGAGCCTTGAGGGCGAATTGCCGGCAAGCCTGAGCAATCGCGCGCTCAGCATTTTGGCAAGGCCTGTGTTAAAGATGGCCCCTCCCACCACGAAAAGGCCTATCATCATTATAACTATAGAATTGGAAAATCCCGACAATGCCTCGCCCGTGGTCA
>ERZ778514.208-NODE-208-length-59975-cov-20.282293_pt1 | contig 59975 bp, 42 predicted proteins | sample MGYA00510344_ERZ778514 | MGnify/ENA primary metagenome ERZ778514 (study PRJEB29527, sample SAMN07138968) | mouse gut metagenome | material: feces | host: mouse | place: China:Nanjing | collected 2016-01-25 ...
ACTCAGTTAGCGGCTTAGCCTAGGATGAACAACCTAAAATTTTACCGAATCATTGAATTAGGATTATGGATTATTTCCCATGTACCAAGGAACTCAATTGTATATCGTGTTCTTATCCAGTTCTTTATCACATCGGCGGCTCTGCCGTCTCCGTCCTTTGCCGACGCCATGTCAGTGAGGGAGATATAATCCTGACCCTCGACTCCAAGAACTGTTATGTCAGTATTTTGAACAATAATTTTCGCCATAAACGGAATTTGATGATTTAGAAATGAATAAAAAGCACTACTCTTTCAATACCACATTCGTGTCATAAACAATCCTTGTTTTATTCGTTTATTTCCGGTCAAAGTCAGCCGGTATCTCTCCCCATTTTTCGGTGTCCCATTTGAGCACCCGGTTATAATAAGGGTTTGACTGTATCCATCGGTCGGCTCGTTCGAGCATCTCGAATATCTTTCCGTTTCTGGCCGTACGTGCCAGCTTCGACTTATGTCCGCGGTTGCGGAGCCACGACTGGGCTGTGCGGGAGTCTGAATAGACCACAGTAGTCTCGTTGCCCGTATTTTTGAGAAAAGCCAGTGCATGTATCAGTGCAAGATACTCCGCCACATTGTTGGTGCCGTCGTCAAGCGGTCCTACATGAAATATCTCCGCGCCTGTCATGACATCCACACCACGATACTCCATCGGACCCGGATTTTTTGAGCATGCCCCGTCAACAGCTATGCTGTCTTTGATAATCTCGGGGATGGCTTCATAATTGACACTCTCACCGCTGTGACGCGCTATCGCCCGTATGAGGCCGGCCTGCTCTTCATAATCGCCGCGATAAGCTTTGGTCGCGGCTTCCTGCGAACCGAATGATTTGTATTCCGCGCCGGCAAAACCTTCAACCTGAAGTTTACACTCCTCCCACGAATCATAGATGCCCGGACTGTGTCCTTTCCAAACCACGTAAAATTTCCTGCTCATGAAAGTTGTAGAAATATGTTGATGTCAGTAAATCGGCAGCCGGCTGTTCTTGCCACCTGCGGATTGGTTATTTTTCCTAAGAAAGTAAACACCCCTCGGCGTAGCCCGGGTGTTAGTTTGAGAGCGTTGGTAAGTCCTTCGCAGGTTATTATGGAGTCGAGCATCGTTATGAATGTATTGCTAAGTGCCATCGCGGCCGTGCGCGGCACTGCGCTTCCGGCGTTTACATGACACACTCTTTTGCCCTCGGCCTTGCCCGGAGCATCTATCGCGATGGCAAGGTCGACCGTTGGCAGAGAAGGAAACACTCGGCCATGCACCTGGTCGAGATCAAATATCACGACACCTTTCTTCATTATTTCAATATCATCAGCCCCGACTGTCAGTTTCGTCTGCACAGGAGTCGCTACCACGACATCTGCCGTACGCAGAGCCGATGTAAGCACTCTTTCATGAAGCGACGACGCTATCACTCCCGGACCGAGGTCGCGCACTGCAGCCCGAAGTGAATACACATCGTCATCAAACATCCTCACTATAGCACCCAGACCAAGAGCCGAACGTGACGCTGCGATTGCGGCAATACCCGAGCCTATCACAGTCACTTCACATGGATTTAGTCCGGCAATGCCTCCAAGCAATATTCCTTTGCCGGCACTGGCGTCGGCAAGCAGCGATGAGGCCGTCGCTATCGCCGCTCTGCCATCTATTTCGGCAAGAATGTCGGCAAACGGCATATTGCCACGCTCGTCAGATATATTGTTGACGGCAACCCCTACTATAGCCATACGCTGCATCTCCCTGACTGTCTCTGCATGCAGTCTGTCAGGACACAACAGGGTCAGCAACATAGCCCCGCGTCTCATCTTTCTGATGTCAGCAGGCTGCAATGTCGACAGATTGATGACAATGTCACACGACAATGCCGCATGACGGTCCGTAAGCTCTGCTCCCTGACGAGAATACGCATTGTCGCTGTAATGTATCGGAGCCGCTGCCTCGTGCTCTATCTTCACGGCATACCCCTTTTCAATAAGCCGGCTTACACCCTCGGGAGTAAGGGGAAACCGTCGTTCCGATGCGTCAGTGTTGCGCGGTAGTCCTATCGATATGCGCTTGCGCGACGTCGCGGTCGCAACCGGTTGCTCCTCCGGAGTTATGTTTGATGATAAGTTGCTGTCCATGATATGTGACGGTTTGATTGTTTTTTGGCTACCCGCTACAGATACTCGTTGATAAACTTTTCAATTGACGATTCGAGTTGTGCTGCAGTGTCAAGTTCATCAGCTGCGAAACGGCGCTTTGCCCGGCTGTAATACGGATTTCTTTTCTCCAGCGAGCTGATGATAAACCTGCGCAGCCCGTCATCATCGAGTGAGGCAATAAGTGGCCGTTGGCTCCTGCCTTCCTTAAGGCGTGCGTGCAGCGTGTCGACCGATGCGTCAAGCCACACTGTAGTGCCGCGGCTGTTCATCTCCTCCATATTGTCGAAAAAGCAGGGGGTGCCTCCTCCGCATGCCACAAGTATGTCATCTTTAGCTGCGAGCTCGCGGATACTCTCACGTTCGATGCGGCGGAATTCTTCTTCACCATATTCGCGGAATATCTCGCTTACCGACTTACCCTGCCGCTCCTCGATATATTCGTCAAGGTCTATAAAACGTATATGGGCGCGGGCTTCGACTCCGCGTCCAAGCGTAGTCTTGCCCGAGCCCATATATCCTATGAGAAATAGCGGCGACATTATTTCTTGCTGTCTATATCCTTTTTCAGGAGATCGCGGATCTCAGTCAGCAATGTCTCCTCAGCCGACGGGGCAGGGGGGGCCGCAGGAGCCGCTTCCTCTTTTTTCTTGAACTTGATTATCACGCGGAGCGCGACGAAAATACTAAGGGCGATAATGATGAAGTCGATGATATTCTGAATGAACAGACCGTAGTTGATTGCTACCTCCTGTACTGAGCCGTCAGCCGATGCCTCCTTGATGACATGTTTGAGGTTTTTATAGCCCTCTCCGCCCGTCACAAGCGATATCACAGGCATTATCATATCGTTGACAAGCGAGGTCACGATTTTGCCGAACGCGCCGCCGATGATCACACCGACAGCCATGTCTATAATGTTGCCCTTCATGGCAAACTCTTTGAAATCAGATAAGAATTTTCCCATCGTTCCTTGATATTTAGTTTTCGTTAATAAAATCTATATCCACTGATCGGAAAGACATTCAGGTCGTTCCTTTGCATTGTTCCGGAATTGTCAGCATCAACGGCTGATTTCACAAAGTTAATAAATTTTATGACGTTTGTCAGATTTATTGTTAACAATCTGACTGCTATATAAGTTTTTACCGATATCAATACCAGGAGACACCGTTCTGGCGCGATGACCGCTTGTCATATTTCAGGTCGCTGAGCATCGACGATTTCGCCGAGATGTGGAAATTGAAACTCTTGTAAGGTCCCACTGGTATGAAGCTCGCGCTCATCGTGAAGCAGTGCAGATCACGTGATATGTTACAGTTCATGTAAGCTATCTTGTGGGTGTCGAAGTTATATGATGCCGACAGCGAGAAATTCCAGTTGGCTGTCGGACGTATATTTCCCGAAAACGACAGATTTTGCGTTATCTTGCTGTCATACTCCATCTTTTGTTTGTTAAACGCACCGTAGCTGTAACCTATCGAGTAATTGAAAGTAAGACTCCACGGCACCTCCCAGTTCATATATCCGTCATCGCTTACCGTCACATCGCTTTCGTCATTGTCCTGATTGCGACGTGCCGACGGGCGGCGGGTGCCCTGCGTTTCGTCATCACCTTCATCATTGCCGTTTTTCGTATCTTTCTTGTCCTTCTTGCGCTTGAAGGTGTTGTTGTTGAATGTATAGGAAAACGATGTTCCGGTGCTTGACAATCGGCCTATACCTTTGCCTGCCTTCCAGCGCGGTATGTTGACCCTCACAGGGTTGCCCGCTGAATTGAGCTGATAGGTATATACATCCCACACTGCCGACAGATTGAGATTGAAATTCTTTACAAGCCGGAGCAGTATCGACGTGTTGATATTGCTCCAGTTGAGCGAGTCGGCAGCGAAATTATAGCTCTGCGACACCGTGAAATTCTCTATGAGTGATATCTTTTTCTCGCCGATGGAATCATTGTCAGATTTCACTTTCATCTCCAGATTGTTGGCCAGTGACACCGTCATAGTTCCCGATTTTCCCTGTTCCGGGACTCCGAACAGCGAGTTGGGAAACATCGAATACTTCCGCTTCACCTGTTCTCCCTGGGCATTGACATAGTCGTAGGTGCCGTAATATCCGAAAAACGGTGACGAGAAGTCAGGCGACGCATTCAGCGACACTGTAGGAGTGAGCACGTGGCGTATCATCTTCACCTTGTCGCCAAGAAAGGGGAGTGGTTGGAAAAATCCATAGATTTTCGTATCAAGCGACAGTGATGCCTCGAAGTCCCAGACATTGTAGAAACTGTAGGTCGTGTCACACACCTCGACAGCGGCATTCGGATCCCACTGGCGACGCACCTTCGATGTGTACATGCGGTCGCGAAGGCTCACCGACGGAGTCAGATTGAAATATTTGAACAGGTTGAATGTCGCGGAAATAGGTATGCTGTGCTTCATGCCGTTGCGCCAGTCCTTTACAAGACTTTTCTGAAAGAACTGATCCTGCTTGGCGGTCAGCGAGTTCTGCAGCTGACCAGAATACGACATGCGTATCTTTTCATACCACTTTTCATCGCCCACCGAGCGTTTGCGCTTGAAGGGGTAGATCTGCGACATCGTCAGAGTAACATTGGGAAACGAAACCGAAAGCGTCGAGTCCTGAGTGCGTTGCGACACATTGAGCGTCGTCGACAGCGACCATTTCGACTGCGGGAATCGATATGTCATGTTGACGGTCGAACTCTTCGTGTTCTCCGTGAATGCCGACGAATAATATGAATTAAGGTCATTGCGCGTATAGCCCGAAGTGGTGAAATTGACCGACGCCGAAAGGTTCATGTTGGGGTTAGACTTCGCATCCTGAGAGTGACTCCACACAATCTGGAAGTTGGTTTGCTTCGAATAGTCGGGCTGTCCCTTGTCGCCGTAGATCGATTTCAGATAGCTCAGGCTGAAATTACCTGAATATTTATAGCGTTTGGCGTAGGTGGAACTTGCCGACAGTCCCCACGACCCGCGGGTGTATATTTCTCCTGTCAGAGCCAGGTCTATGTTGTCGTTGATGGCGAAATAATAGCCGCCGTCACGCAGATAAAATCCGCGGTTATAGTCGTCGCCGAACGACGGCACTATTATGCCCGACGCATATTTGTCGGTAAAGGGGAAATAGCCGAAAGGCACAGCGAGAGGCAACGGAAGCCCGGCGAGCACCATATATGCCGGACCGGTCACGATATTGCTTTTGGGCTTTACTTTCGCACGTGTAAGCTGAAAATAGAAGTGGGGGTGCTCATGGTCGTCACACGTCGTGTAGCGGCCGTTCTGCAGATAATAATAGTCATCTTCGGTCTTTTTGGTCGTGCCTCCTGTCAGATAACCTTCTCCCTGTTCGGTGATTACGTCGGTGATAAATCCGCGTTTCGACTTGAAGTTATACCGCATCGTCTTGGTCTCGTAGCTTGAACCTCCCTCCTCGAAAACAGGGCTTCCGGTCACTTCGCCGATTGAGTCGGTCTGTCCGACGGCATATACCTCGCTTTTTTCGAGGTCAAGCTCAATCCGTGCGGCATCAAGTTTAAGATCGCCGTAATCAACCTGCCCGTCGCCATACATATACATGCTGGAGCGACCGACAAGCACCATCGAGTCGGCCGACGAAAACACCACCTGATTGTCAAGATCAACCTTTTCGCGGCGTATGCGCGACGGCTTTGCGCTTTCAGCCGGGGTCGATACTGTCACTGCCGGCCTTAAGCTGATGCTGTCGGCCGCTGTCGTGTCTGACAACTCTATGGTTGAAGATGATATGCTGTCTCTGCTGTCAGTCTCCGCTGTCGTCAGTGCAGGCTGCAGGCTGTCACGCCCGGGCTGTTGGTCGGCTTTGATTTCACCGACAATGCCCGTGAGACACAACATTGTGAATATCAGTATTATATATGATCGGAGACTGGTTCGCACCTTGATAATCCTTGGTTTTAAGCCACAAATATACGCAAAAATATCATCATATACCGTAAGATATTGTTAATTTGCATTTACCGGCATCAGAAACTGTTTAAATTTATATGATACAGATTTTGAGAAGTATTGTCGGATTGATTTTTGTTTGTGATGAGGGAGCGTAGCCGTAGCTACGTGACCGAAGAATAAACAAAAATCAATCCGACAAGACTCTCAAAAGCAAAGTGATATGAATTTTAAACAGTTTCTCAATTCTTGTCCGGACGGTTGGCTGATATGGCTGACAGAAGGAAGTCTGCTGATTTTTTTCTGATTTCCTCCAGATTGCGGGTGCTTTTCGAGAAATCATGGCATGGAAACTCAGGCATCGGCGACTCTGCCATCAGCAGTGAGTCTTCACATCCGACTGTCTCGCACAGCGACTTGATGCGGTCATCATTGACCTTGTTGCGGTTGATGATGGATATGAACGGTGTTTCGAGATTGATGGAGAATGACGTGCCGTGAAATGAATTGGTCACTACAAGCGCGGCGTTGTCTATGAGATTGACAAATTGGTGCGGGCTAAGGTTGTCGGTATATTGCCATTGCGGATAATCGCTTCGGCGGAACATCGGTTCTATCACCACTACTTTCCATCCGGTCAGTTTCTCGAAATGCCTTACCGTATCAAGAGCATAAGGAAATGGATTCCAGGCGTAAGCCAGAATATACACGAGTATATATTTACCCTCGATCACAGGCTTTTCGCCGGCAAATCCACCCCAGCTTTTTTTGGATAGAAGCAAAGTAGGGTCGACCACGAGTTCTGCATCAAGTCCGGTATATTTCTTTATGAGGTCTTTCGCATTCTTTTCCCTGACAGATAGCGCTTTGTATGATGACAGATTGCTCAGCCACCGCTTGGCGTCATCACCTTCGAAAGAAAACCGGCCGAAGCTGGCCGCGTACGATAATTTCGGAGCTCCATTGTTGACGAAGCTGAAGAAAAACGAAGTGTCGCCATTGAGATAATCGGTATTCCACACCTGGTCGCTTCCGGTCAAGTAGATGTCATATTTTGGGCAGTCGGCTGCAAGTTTCCCAGCCGATTTATATTCCTTTGGGCTTTTTACAAGCTCGTTTCGTATAAATCTTATTGTCGCCGACTTGCTATCCTTGCGGCTGTTGGTCAGGAAATTGATAATGGCATGATATTTTTTTGCCAATATGCTGCGCAGTCTTTTTCGCAGAGGCTTGAGGTGTTGTCTGTTAGGGTAGACGTAGTCGATTATCTCGTTGTCAAACCCGTTGTCAAATAAAAACTTCTGTAGCGCATACGCCTGTAGCACGCTGCCGAAATGCGCCACGCGATGCATCGTTATAATGCCTATTTTCATCTCTTTTTTAGTTTTGTTTTAGAAATGATCTTGCCCGGAAGATTTGCGGCAAAATCATATTTCTCGATAAGTATCTTGATATGTTTCAGTTTCAGCTTTGTGTGTCTGAGCAACTGACGTGCAAGCAGGTATGATGCCGGCTTGCGGGCGTTTTTCGACATCTGTCCCTGGGCGACAATTCCGGGAGTCTCTTCCATAAGGGTCAGATGGGGTGTCTGTCTGACTAATGACAGGCCTTTGTCTGTCAGGCACAATATGCCGCTCACGCCGTCGTTGCAGTCCTTGTATTTATCTCCCCACAGGTCGCCAAGACGTATGTCGGCCGACGAGTTGGCTATTTTGAATTTGCATGATTTGAGACAACACGGGCTCAATGCATAGTGGCGCAGGAAAAATGCGTAAAACAGATCCTTTGACATGTCGGGCGAGCGGTAATGTTCTTTTCCGGAATTGTCATGGCCTATTACATACCAAGAGTCATGCCAGCCGTTTTTCTTGTCTCTCCATTTGAAGTCAAGATGCTGTATCGAAGGGATTTCGGCAAGATATCTGTCCCACACCTTGAGTGATGGGACGCCGTGACAGAAAAAGTCGACAAGTATGAAATTATCCTCTCGTTTCAATCGTTTTATAGCCAGCCGGAGCGAGGCGATCTGACACGGGGTGCCCACCACCATATATTTCTCATTTTTGGCTGCCGACGACAATAATTCCTTGAAGGCATATTCGGTAAAACTCGGTATATATTTCGAGCCTAAAGAGGCTTTTAACTCATCTTCCGTTGAGCATATATAATGCACTGCGCGCTGTTTCCCGGCGTCATATCTGACTCCGCAGAATTTATATCCCTCCTTCAAAGCCACCTTTGCCAGCTCAAACGCCGCTCCTCCCGACGATGCCTCATAGCGCACCTGCTGATTGTCGCTCCATGAAGCAAATGCCTTCTTGACGGCTCCGTCATAGCGGATGTCACGGTCAAACGAGCAGCTTTTAAGACATAGCCCGCAGTTGATACACCGGTCGTTATCATTTATCACCGGGGTGTAAAATCCGTCTTTGCTCTCTTTGATATCAATGATATTGACCGGACAGACTGCGGAACATACACCGCAACCGTAGCAGTCTGACAGCCTTGATATATTGTTTTTTGTCATTTTTTGAATTTCTTTACGTAGAAAATAATTTTTGAGGCCAGGGTTTTACGTTCGTTTTTATCCAGACCCAGAAAATAGATTGTCGCTGCGCACGACACGATTGATGCCGCTGTAGTCACGCCAAGACATATCCATCCTTCATGCATCTTCGAAGCTATCAGAGCTGGCAGCACTGATGCTATCGCCGCCACTATGATGATGCTGAGACACACTTTGACAAGAAATGCAGTCGATGACCAGTGGGGAAACTCTCCGTTCAGCATATATATGCGGGCCAGCAGGCAGCCTGCCGAAACTATGATGTAGGCGACATACAACATCTCCACTCTGGCTCCGAGTTTGAGAAAAACGTAGGCCAGAGGCACTGCCAGCAGCTGTATTCCTCCCACAACGAGCTGGTAGTTGCGTATCCTTCCCGTGGCATTTTTGGCCGTTATCAGCGGCATGGAGATAACATCGATCAGCGACACTATAAGCACCAGCCTTACGAAATCAACCGTATGCTCCGGAACTGTGCCAAGCCATATCGACAATATGAATTTTGTGTTGAGCAACATCGGCAACACTATTATGAAAAGCAGATAGAACGATATCTTTGGCCCGTAAATAAGCAGTTTGTTAAGCTCGTGAAAGCTGCCGTTGGCATAATTCTTGGTTATCTGCGGATTGACGGCCGTGGTGAAACAGTTGACAAATCCGGAGACTGTGCCGCTGAGATTTACTGCGATGGCATTTGCGGCGTTGACTACCGGTCCGCCGAACAGATTGAGGAGGATTGTGCCCCCCTGACCTCTTAATATCCACCCCGAAGAGCCGATGAAACTCCATCCGGCGAAATGAAATATGCTTTTGACTATCTTCTTGTCAAAAATCATGTGACCACGGCATTCTGTGAAATTCTTCTTGCTGTAAATCACGTATATCACTCTTATTATGATGCCGACAAGACACAGAAGCACCGCATAAAACACAAGCCTGTCAAACGGCGAATGAATTATGGCGAAGCATATCAGCAGTTTGCTGACAGCCTCGAATATCGATATATATGCGAAAGCTTGCATCTTTTCATGTGAGATGATGCAGGCATTGTAAGGTGTGCTCAGCAGATTGAGCACAAAGGTGGCAATCGCAAACTGAAACACCCAGAATGCGGCGTCAAGCCTCGCTTCGGGGATTACAAGCTTGTTGTAAAGAAGCCATAAACCTATTGTCTCGCCTATTATTATGACTATGGCGCTTATGCCGACCATTACCGTGACAGAGCATTGAAACGTCTTGTGTATGGCTTCGCTGTCACCTCTTCCCAGCTCGAAGGTTATGAAGCGGCTGATTGCGCTTGTCAGTGCTCCCGACACGATGGCAAACATTGCGACAAATCCTCCGACAATATTGTATATGCCGTAATCTTCCACTCCAAGTGCGTTGAGTAAGACTCTCGAAGTGTAAAGACCTATACCCATTGTCAAAATCATTCTGAAGAACAGGAAAACTGTGTTTTTCGCTATTCTGGAATAATTGGTATCCGATACGGGCATCTTTTCTGTATTATTCGACGCAGTTTCTGTCACAGAATATATTCAGTTTGTTGGCGGAGAATAAGCAAAATGTTCAGCAGTTAATCAACGACGCCGATTTCAGGCCGCTTCCTGTCAGAACCTCTGTATATGCTTTTTCCGGTAATAAATTTATTAATTTAAATGTATGCAAATCAACATTATATGTCAATATTATGAAAAGTATCAGGCATGCTGCCGATTATAATGCTGCATTATGCTGACAGACGGCACTGACATATATAATGTGGAAATGGCGCTGTCAGTTCGGTCGGCCGGATTTTTCTGATCTTACTTCTTGCCACTAAGCCAAGTAAATCCAATCTCCGACAGATGCAAAGTTATGAACTATTTGGCTGATTTCCAAATTTCAAATATACTTTAACTTGCAGTAACCTCAATGCAAACTTATTAAGAGACAATCACGGTTTTTTTGACTCTCTTATATCGATAGTTTTTTTGACACTTGGTTATGCATCAACATCTCCGGCGATCACATTTTGTAAATATTTATGCAATAATACACCATGCCCGACTTATAAATCGATAATAATTGCTGCCTTATACTAAAATATTGATGTCTTATTTTTTTATTTAACTTTTAAAATACTACCTTTGCGAATATAAAAATTGTTAATATCTTGCAAATGGAAAATCCAAAAGTGAAAACACTCGACAAAGTGGTGGTACGCTTCTCGGGTGACTCCGGCGACGGAATGCAGCTCGCCGGCAATATCTTCACCAATGTATCGGCAGGATTGGGCAACTCGGTCTCGACATTTCCCGATTATCCCGCCGAAATCCGCGCTCCGCAAGGTTCTCTGAGCGGTGTGTCCGGCTTTCAGGTCAGCGTTGGCTCAGGCGTGCACACCCCCGGCGACGCCTGCGATGTGCTCATTGCCATGAATCCGGCCGCCCTAAAACAGAATGTGAAGTTTCTCAAACCCGGCGGTGTCATCATCGTCGATATCGACTCTTTCAGAAAAGAAGCTCTCGACAAAGCCCTTTTCACCACCGACGACCCATATAAGGAACTCGGCATATCGGCGCAGATTGTCGAAGTGCCGGTCACTTCAATGACAAAGGCTGCACTTGCCGAATCCGGAATGGACAACAAGTCGATACTCAAATGCCGCAATATATTCGCGCTCGGACTCGTCTGCTGGCTCTTCGACCGGCCGCTTGACGCCGCTGTCCGTATGCTTCAGAACAAATTCGCCAAAAAGCCTGCTATATATGAAGCCAATGCAAAGGTCATACAGGCCGGCTACGACTACGGACACAATATCCATGCATCTGTCTCGACCTACCGCATTGAAAGCGACGAGGCTCGCCCCGGCGTTTATACCGACCTTAACGGCAACACGGCCACTGCATGGGGTCTTATAATGGCTTCCGAGAAATCCGGACGTCCGCTTTTCCTCGGATCATACCCCATCACTCCGGCCACCGACATACTCCACGAACTCGCAAAGCGCAAAGACCTCGGAGTCAAGGCCTGCCAGATGGAAGATGAGATTGCCGGCGTTTGTTCGGCCATCGGCGCATCTTTCGCAGGAAACCTTGCCGTGACTTCAACTTCAGGCCCCGGTCTCGCACTCAAGAGCGAAGGCATCGGTCTGGCCGTCATTGCCGAGCTTCCGCTTGTTGTCATCGATGTGCAGCGCGGCGGCCCCTCCACCGGACTTCCCACCAAAACCGAGCAGACCGACCTCCTCCAGGCGCTTTACGGCCGCAACGGCGAGTCACCCCTCTGCGTTGTCGCTCCCTCCACTCCGACCGACTGCTTCACTATGGCATTTGAGGCAGCGCGCATAGCGATAGAGCACATGACTCCGGTAATCCTGCTCAGCGACGCGTTCATCGGCAATGGTTCGTCGGCATGGCGCATTCCCGAAGCTGACGAATATCCTGAAATCAAGCCCCGTTTCGTGCCCGAAGCGCTACGCGAGCAGTGGTCACCCTACAAACGTGACGACGAGACTCTCGCACGATACTGGGCGGTGCCCGGCACTCCCGGTCTGGCTCACCGTATCGGCGGACTTGAGAAAGACGCCGCGACAGGAGCCATATCGACCGATCCGGTCAACCACGAGAAAATGGTGCTTCTGCGCCGCGAGAAAGTGGCACGCATAGCCAACGATATCCCCGCTCTCGAAGTGGCAGGCAATCCCGACGCCGACACTCTGCTTGTAGGCTGGGGCGGCACTTTCGGTCATCTTATGACAGCTACTGCCGACCTTAACGCCGCAGGCACTCCCGTGGCATTCACTCATTTCCGCTACATCAACCCGCTGCCTGCAAACACAGCCGAAATATTCCGCCGTTACCGCCGCGTTATCGTGGCAGAGCTCAACTGCGGACAGTTCGCCGATTTTCTGCAGGCAAAATTCCCCGATGTGGAAATCCACCGTATCAACAAAATACAGGGACAGCCCTTCCTCGTGAGTGAAGTAATAGAAGGTGTCAACAACATAATCAACAAATAAGCAATTATGGAAAACAATACATATACAGCAGCTGATTATAAAAACGGCTCACCCGTGCGCTGGTGTCCCGGTTGCGGTGACCACGCCATCCTCAATTCCCTCCACAAGGCAATGGCTACGGTAGGGGTCGACCCCGCAAAGACTGCCGTCATTTCAGGCATAGGCTGCTCTTCGCGTCTGCCGTATTACATGAACACCTACGGCTTCCACACCATACACGGCCGCGCGGCCGCAATCGCAACCGGCTTCAAGGTGGCCAACCCCGAAATGACCGTATGGCAGATATCGGGCGACGGCGACGGTCTCGCCATCGGCGGCAACCACTTCATCCACGCAGTGCGCCGTAACATCGACATCAACATTCTGCTCTTTAACAATAAAATCTACGGTCTGACCAAGGGTCAGTATTCTCCCACCTCCGACCGTGGCTTCGTGTCGAAATCATCACCCTACGGCACTACGGAAGATCCGTTCGTGCCCGCAGAACTCGTGTTTGGCGCGCGTGGCAATTTCTTCGCCCGCTCAATCGACGTCGAGCTCCAGATATCGCAGGAAATACTTGTTGCTGCAGCCCGTCACCGCGGCACGTCGGTATGTGAAATCCTCCAGAACTGCGTAATCTTCAACAACGGAATACACAACTACATCACTGACCGTGAATTCCGTGCCGAGCGCACCATCCACCTCGTCCACGGCGAGAAAATGCTCTTCGGCAAAGACAAGGAAAAGGGTCTTGTGCGCGACGGTTTCCTCCTCAAAGCCGTGACAGTAGGGCAGGACGGCTACACAATCGACGATGTGCTCGTGCACGACGCCCATACTCAGAGCAACTTCCTGCATCAGCAGCTTGCCATGATGGACGGCTACGACCTCCCTCTCGCCATCGGCGTGATACGCGATGTCGAAGCTCCCACCTACGACGAAGGTGTAAGCACCCAGATAGAGGAAGTAAGAGCCAAAAAAGGCTTCGACACACTCCGCTCAATGATACTTGCAGGTGAAACCTGGGAAGTGAAATAACCACACCCTCGCAAACGAGAGTGTCACAAATAGAAATATGCTGCGCAGTAATTGAAAGATTTACAGCGCAGCATATTTTTATTCTCTGATATTGTATTGACGCACGAGCCATGCGTCAATACAATATCCTGATTATCAAATCTTACATATAGCTGCCGCGGGCCTGCTCTACATCCCTGGATATCTGTCGGCTAAGCTCGTCGACGCTGTTGAATTTTTTCTCTCCACGGAGGCGGTCGACAAACCGCAATGTCACGATGCTGTCATAGAGATTGCCGGAAAACCCGTCGAGATAAGCCTCTATCGTTCTGGCCGATTGTGGCGTGTCGACAGTAGGCCGATGGCCTATGTTGACTACTGAAAGGTAAGTATCGCCGTCAGAGGTCACTGCTAGAGCCGAATAAACCCCGTCGGCAGGTATGAGTTTGTCGGGATGCACTACGGCGATATTGGCTGTCGGGAAACCAATCGTGCGTCCCAACTGCTTGCCGTGCACCACTTTGCCTTGCAATGAATAGCAACGGCCGAGCATACGTGATGCCTCCCTTATATTTCCGTTTTGTATCAGACTTCTGACTGCCGACGAATTGACTTTCATATTGCCGGGTAGCTCCGTTGCCCGTGTAATCTCCACTCCGGTGGCTTCTGATATACGTTGCAGTTCCTCCGGCGTGGAGCAACGGTCGCTCCCGATGCTGTTGTTGAAACCGAGCACGAGCCGTTCAATACCGTGCTCGCGTGCGAGTATGCTTACGAACTGCTCAGCCGTAAGCCGCCGCAACTCCTCGTCAAAGCGCAGCATCACCGGAGTCACTCCTTCCGATCGGAGCAGTTTATCTTTCTCATCAGGGGTGGAGATAAGCAGCGGCTTCCTCGCGCTGTCGATAACATCGAGCGGGTGATTGGCAAACGTGACGGCCAAAGCCTCGTCGCAGCGTTCCTTAAGCTGTGACAGCAGGTGGCGGTGTCCGCAATGCACGCCGTCAAACATTCCTATCGTCGCTCCTTTTACCGGTCGCATCAATCCTCTTTATTGAGATAATCGCCGAATGGACGGCTGTCTGTCACATGCACCCCGCCGAAACCGAGAGCCTTGGCAGCCTCCACGTTGGCTTCGGAGTCATCGAAAAATATGGTATCGCCGGGCTTTATGCCGAATTTCTCGCAGGCTTTTACAAATATCTCGGCGTCAGGCTTGTAGCAATGCACCTCAAAAGAAGGTATCACCCCGTCGAAATAATAGTCCATGTCATGGCCGTCTTTCCGGAATTCGCGCTGTATCATGCCGTCCCACATCACTTTGTTGGTGTTTGACAGCATATATATGCGGTGGTCGCGGTGAAGCCGCTCAAGCTCTCTGAGACGTTCCACCGGTATACCGATAAGGAAGCTTTCAAAGGCCGCGTCGATATCGTGGTCGCTCACATCACCATTGATGTGGCGGCGCAGCTCGTCGCGCCATTGCGAGGGAGTCACATTGCCAAGCTCGAGGTCGAGAAATATGCCGAGTTGTCCGTATTCGCCGAGCATGCTGTCGGCATCGTCAAGTCCTATCGATTTGAAAGCCTCGACCGCGCGGCGGCGTTCGATTTGCATTATTACCCCGCCGAGGTCAAACATCAGATTTTTCATAACGTTTGTTTTTGCGTTTGTCGTGTCCTGTCAGTCAGGAATTTATTTCTTATAGATGAGAGTCAGACCGTCGCGCATCGGGAGTATCACCTTCTCCACGCGGTCATCGGCGGCCACAAGGTCATTAAACGCCATGATGCCGCGAGTCTGCGCGTCGTTGTGGCTGTTGCCGTCGGCCACTTTGCCGTCCCACAGAGTGTTGTCGGCCAGAATGAAAGCTCCGCTGCGGAGCCGGTCGACAAGCAGATTGTAATATTCAACGTAATGGCGCTTGTTGGCGTCGACATACACCATGTCGTAGCTGTTTTCGCCGAGCAGCCGCGGAAGCAGCTCCATGGCGTCGCCGATATGCAGCCTGACGCGGCGGCCGTATTCAGAGTCGTCGAGCGAGCGCGTTATGAAATCCTCGAGCTCGTCCTCCACTTCGATGGTGTCGACCGTGCAGCTGTCGTCGGCCAGGCCTTCGGCGATGCAGAGTGCCGAATATCCGGCGTATGTGCCGAGTTCGAGCACCCGCTGCGGGCGCACCATGCGCACAAGCATCTTCAGCATGCGTCCCTGCAGATGTCCGGAGCACATGCGGCTGTAGAGCAGTTCGGTGTTGACCCTGCGGTAGAGAAGGTGCAGATTGTCGGGCTCGCTGTCGATATGCTCCAGTATGTATTCTTCTATCTTGCTGTCGGTTGTAAGCATAATCAGTATAAAAACGCTTCGATGGCAAGGCGGTAGCTGTCAAGACCGAAACCGGCTATCACTCCGCGGCACACGGGCGATATCAGCGACGTGTGGCGTATCGCTTCGCGGGCGTGTACGTTTGATATATGCACCTCTATCACAGCCACTTTTATTGCCTTTATGGCGTCGGCGATGGCGAGTGACGTGTGGGTGTAGGCTCCGGCGTTGAGTATAATGCCGCTGAGTCCGCTGTCAAATCCCTCCTCATGCAGGCGGTCGATGATGTCGCCTTCGTGATTGCTCTGGTAGTAGTCGATTTCCACATCGGGGTAGTCGGCTTTGATTGCCTCTATGTAATCTTCCATCGACAGGCGGCCGTAGATATCGGGTTCGCGCACTCCGAGCAGATTGAGGTTTGGTCCGTTGATTATAAGTATTCTTGCCATATCGGGTTAAGTTTCGGCACGCGCCGCGTGCGTTATTTCTTTGTCACATTGACCTTCTGTGTGGGCGGAAGCTCCTCGTTGCGGCGGTCTACGGCGTCGATTACCTCGCGGGCCACGTGAATGAAGGCCTGCGACGCCACGGTGTCGCCCAGCGCTATCGGTGTGCCGTCGTCGCCGTGGTCGCAGATGCTGCCGACCACCGGTATCTGTCCGAGCAGTTCGATGCCGAGCTCCTTTGCCAGCTGCCTGCCGCCGTCGCGTCCGAATATATAATATTTTTCCTCGGGATGGAGTTCGGGGGTGAACCATGCCATGTTTTCTATCATGCCGAGCACCGGGACGTTGATTTTGTCAGACATGAACATGGCTATGCCCTTGCGGGCGTCGGCGAGCGCCACCTGCTGCGGGGTCGACACTATCACGACGCCGGTCATGGCGAGGGTCTGCACCAGTGTCAGGTGTATGTCCGATGTGCCCGGAGGCATGTCGATGAGGAAATAGTCGAGCTCGCCCCAGTCGGCGTCGGTGATGAGCTGTTTGAGCGCGTTGGAAGCCATCGAGCCGCGCCACAGCACCGGCGAATTCTTGTCGACAAGAAAACCGATTGAAAGCAGTTTCACGCCATAGCGTTCGAGCGGTATGATGAGTTCGCGGCCGTCGACCTTGTGCATATAGAGCTGTTCATCCTCCACTCCGAACATCTTGGGCTGCGACGGGCCGAATATGTCGGCGTCGAGCAGACCTACGCGGTAGCCTTCGCGGGCAAGCGCCACGGCGAGATTGCTTGCTACGGTCGATTTGCCCACGCCTCCTTTGCCTGACGATATGCCGATTATGTTCTTTACCGAGGCAAGCGGTCTGGCGGCAGGCTGGGGCGCTTCAATGCGTGTCTTGACGGCGATGTTGCCCTTGATGTCGACTTGGGGTGAAATGAAATTGGCGATGGCGGCTTCCGAAGCCTTCACAATCGATTTGATGAACGGGTCGGTGGGACGGTCGAATATCAGCGAGAAGCTCACTTTGTTGCCCTCGATGCGTATGTCGTCCTCCACCATTCCGGCTTCGACGATGTTTTTGCCGTTGCCGGGATAGCGCACGTTGCTGAGTGCGTCAAGTATGAGGTTGGGGTAGAGTCTTAATTCTGTCATGTCATGTGTCGTGTTTGGGGTTGTCGGCGGGTGTTTTCTGACACCGCTGACTTAAACGTTTTCAATATTCATCGTCTCGAGAGTTCCTCGCGAGAAGCTTCGGTAGGTGTCAAAGGGAATCTCGACATCCGGTTCGGCGAGTTCTCCTTCGTGGGGCAGCTCGAATTTGATATATTTTATGCTAAGTCCGCGGGCAAGCCACTGCTGTTCGTAAAAGGTGCGTATGTTGAGTATGTCGTCGGCAATCCCGCAGTTGTAGAGGTCGTCGGTGTCGGTGATTACCGGCAGATTGTTGGTCTTTACCAGATGATGGGTGTAGGTGTAGAGAAACGGGGAGTCGCTTTTGAGGTGTATCAGCGCGCGGTCAACGGCTATCTTGCGGTAAAGATTGAGAAAACGGGTGGAAGTGAGGCGTTTGCGCTCTTTCTTCATCTGCGGGTCGGGAAATGTAATCCAGATTTCCGACACTTCGCCTTCGTTGAAAAAGCGGTCGATAAGCTCGATGTTGGTGCGCAGGAAAGCCACGTTGCCCAGGTTCTCGCTGCGGGCCTGTGTGGCGCCTGTCCACATGCGCGAGCCCTTGATGTCGACCCCGATGAAGTTTTTGTCGGGGTAGCGGCGGGCGAGCCCCACCGTATATTCACCTTTGCCGCAGCCGAGCTCGAGCACAATGGGGTTGTCGTTGCCGAAAAAATCATTATGCCATTTCCCCCGGAGCGGAAATCCTTTTTCGTTGAGCACAGCGAACGGATACTGGAACACGAAATCAATCGTCTCCATATCCCTGAATTTCTTGAGTTTGTTTTTGCCCATGGTCCGGTAAGTAGCTTTATGTATTTCAGATTGACAGTTTGATTGTGGCGCGGGTGGCGTCGGCAAGCGTAACGTCGACGATAAGCACCGAGCCTCGCCATTGCGCCGTGTTGACGATGAGCGATGTAGTGTCGGCGTCGGCGGCATAGCGGTTGCGTCCGTTGAGGTCGTAGATGGTGATGCGGGCTATGTCGGCTCCGTGCGACTGCACTTTGAGATAGCCGTCGCCCACGGTGAAATCAACATTGGCGTGACGGTTTTCTCCGGTGACGTCATCGATTATGTCGTCGGCGCCGCTTGTGCCGATCGAAATCTTGAAATCCTTCCACTGGTCGGCCGACTGAAACTGCGACGCTGTGTTTTTGTTGACGTAAAGGGTCACATCTTCCTGATTGACACCTGACCAAACGTCAGAGCCGAGCGATGGCACGGCCGAAAGGTTTTCGGCTCCGAGTCGCTGCAGCGAGCTCCAGCCTTCCATGGCTCCGCTGCCTATGTGTGACACACCTTCGGGAAGCACGAGGCTCTCGGCATGGTCCCAGCCGAAAAGGGCGTAATCGCCGATCTCTGTGGTGTTTGACGGAAGTGAGCCTTCGGTGTCAATCGAGTTGGTGCCTTTGAATGTGAATGCCGGGATGGCGCTTGTCGACGAAGGCAGCTGCACCTGACGCAGGGCTGCGTCGTCGAAAAACAGGCCTTTGCCAAATGCGGTAGTCTGGTTGCCCATAGTGACGCTCTCGAGACTGCCGCACTTGGCGAATGCGAAATCGCCGATTGATGCCAGAGCGCTGCTGTTGTCGAGATGCACGGTGGTGAGACCGCTGTTATAAAACGCTTTGTCGCCGATAGAAATCAGCGAGGCCGGAAATGTGAAATTTGCGAGCGCCGTGCAGTTTTCGAAGCTGCCTTCGCCGATGCTTTTGAATGTCGGCTGAAAAGTTGCCTCCGTGAGGCTCGCGCACCCTTCGAAGAGGTTGTCGCCAATCGATTCCAGACGGGTGTAGACATTGGCTTTTTCAAGCGCGGTGCAGTCTTTCCACACGCCGTTGCCGATTTCAGTGACGGTCGACGGCACGGTTATCTCCTCAAGTCTGTCGCATCCGGTGAAGGCGTGGCTGGCTATCGCGGTGACGCTTGCCGGAATTGTGATTGAGCTTATGCGGGTCTTTCCAAGAGCACCTTCGCCGATTTTTACGAGGTCGGCGGGAAGCACAATTGATGTGATGTCAGAGCCGAACAGCGCGTAGGCGGGCAGTTCGCCGGCTTCATATTCGCTGTTGCCTGTCGCATTTTTCACTCCGCTTGCCGCTGTGATTGTCGACTCGGAGAGGTCGAGCGATGTCAGCGAGCGGAGGTTTTCGGTTATGTAGACGAAGTCGGAAGCGTCGACCGGTCCGGTCACTTTCAGTGTCGTAATGGTATTGTTGTCACCTATTTGCGATGCGAGCGAACCGCCGGCGGCAGTGGTGACGTCAAGTGCGCCTGCGGTCATGACACTGCCTGCGGCGGCTATCGTAAGTAAGAATTTCAATTTCATCTTAAGGTATGAAGTATGTTTATACAATGCAAAATTAGTGATTTATTGCCGATTAGCAAAGGCTTTTGATGTTAAGAATAGTTTCTACGAGAAATAAAGCCTCAATCTCGTCGCGCTCGATGTCCATGTCGTCGTAAAGTGGATTTTCGCTGTGTAAAATTACCATCGACGGATTTGTCGGGTGGCGCCTCAATACTTTCACCATGCGGTAGTCGGCGAGCATCACCAGATATATCTGTCCCCAGAATATAGTCGAGCTTGATTTGACGGGGCGTATGGCAATGAAACCTCCGTCGGCTATGCGGGGTTCCATAGAGTCGCCGCTTACGCGCACAATTACCGACTCGGGGTTGAGGCGTGGTAAATCGACATATCCTCTTACCTGGTCATCGGTCAGGAGGCGTTCGAGCGGGCGACACCCGGCTGTCACGTCGATGTCGTAGACGGGTATGCCGCGGTAGGGGTGGTTGAAAAGCTTGATGTCGTCATATTCCACCACTTCCGGATTGCTACGTTTCTCAAACGGCATTCCCTCGCCTTTCTCGAGCCAGTTCTTTGATATGCCGAGTTCTACGACTATGCGGTTGACGAGCGAGCGCGATATCGGCAGCTTTCCCGACAGATGTTTTGAGAAGTTTGACGGATCCATGCCGATGCGGCGCGCCATTTCTGCCTGAGTGAGTGATGCAGGTGAGTGTTCGAGCAGATAGCGTATGCGGTCTATTATTCCTTCGTTGTCCATATTCGGTGTTGTAATCTTCTGTGTCATAACGGTAACCTCCCGGCAAAGCGGGTTTTCGGGGCAAAGATAATTAAAAAAAATGTATAATGGTATTTTTACCCGATAAAATACCATCTGTTAAGATTTTTTTGTAATTGGTTTTATTTATGCTATTTTTGCACTGTTCCCCTTATAAAACTTGTATAGATGGTTCTCAATTATATCTGGATAGCTTTTTTTGTGATTGCATTTTTGGTGGCGGCAGGAAAGACGATTTTTGCCGGAGACTTTCAGGTGTGGTCTGACATCATGTCGTCATCATTCTCGTCGGCCTCCACGGCATTTGAGATATCGCTCGGTCTGACCGGGGTGCTCGCTCTCTGGATGGGGCTGATGAAAATAGGCGAGAGGGGAGGAGTCATCACATTCTTCGGCCGGTTGATAAGTCCGTTGTTCTCGCGGCTCTTTCCGGGTGTGCCGAAAGGGCATCCGGCAATGGGGGCCATTTTTATGAATGTGTCGGCCAATATGCTCGGTCTTGACAATGCCGCGACCCCGATGGGTCTCAAGGCGATGCAGGAGTTGCAGTCGATCAATCCCGACAAGGAGCGGGCGTCTGACGCCATGATTATGTTTCTGGTGCTCAATGCCTCTGGTCTTTGCCTGATACCGATATCAATCATGATGTACAGGCTTCAGGCGGGAGCCGCAAATCCCACCGACGTGTTCATGCCTATACTTCTGGCCACGTTTATCGCCACAATGGTGGGCATAGTGGCACTGTGCATCAAACAGAAAATACGGCTTCTCGACCCGGTGCTGCTTGCGTGGCTCGGCGGCATGGCGCTGATTATCGGCGGTATTGTGTTTTTTTTCAGCCGTCTTGATGAGGCGCAGGTGCAGACCTATTCCGGCTTTGTCGCCAACCTGCTGCTGTTTTCGGTGATAATCGCCTTTATCGCGGCCGGTTTCCGCAAACATATAAATATGTATGAGACATTTGTCGAGGGAGCCAAGGAGGGTTTCCGCACTGCCGTGATGATCATACCTTACCTTGTGGCGATACTTGTGGCGATAGGTATGTTCAGGGCATCGGGGGCTATGACCGTGCTCACCGACGGCATGATTGCCGCAGTCAATGCCCTGGGCATGGACACCGACTGGGTGGAGGCGCTGCCGACGGCCATAATGAAGCCGTTGAGCGGTTCCGGTTCGCGCGGCATGATGATTGACCTGATGTCGACCCACGGCGCAGACTCCTTTGTTGCGAGGGTGTCGGCATCGATACAGGGTTCGACCGACACGATGTTCTACGTCCTGGCCGTCTACTTCGGATCGGTTGGCATACGCCGCACGCGCTATGCCGTGAGCTATGCGCTTCTGGCTGATATCGTCGGTTCGGTGTCAGGTATAATCGCCGCATACATCTTCTTCCGTTAGGCCCGGTTTTTACCCTCGGGGTCTCTTTGTCTGCAATGTGTCAAAAATTATAAATATTTTTTGACCCGGAGATGTGTGGCAATTATTATATTGTTGTAAATCATGGTGTTATGCGCAAGTAGGGCTTTATTGTAAATTATTTTGCAGGTTGTAAAATTTTCTATTTTTTCGGGTAAAAATCCGCAAATGTTTCATTTTTTGAGTATTATATATTAAAGTTGGTTTAGTGAATTTATTTATTTTTGCGTTAATTTACAAACCAACATTTTACCGCCATGCAAAAACTATTGATTTCTTGCTTGATTTTGACAACACCTCTCTCTGTTATCGCTGCTGACAAAACCTATAATCATGACGGCCGTCAACTGATTGTCGACAACGCAACCGGTGCGGTCACGATTGTGGCCGACGGAGACACCGTTGTCAAGAGCAATATCCCCGCCTGGGGACTCGACGGAAATATCCGGCGTCCGGATGCATTGCGGAATGTCAGGGTAGCTTCACGAAACATATCCGACATCCACGGCAAAGCCCTGAGAGTGTCGGTGAGCGGAAGTTACGAAAATGAAAAAGCCACTGTCGACTACGACATATATCCCGAATTCATTCTCACACGCCTGTCGGTCGATGCGCCTTCGGGCAGCAAGGAAGATTTTTCGCTCAACTTTCTCGCGCCGGTCTCGACCCGCGAGACCTACCGTTTTGCCGACCGTGTCGGCAACTATGCTGTCTCGGTGCCTTACGACAACGATGCCTGGGTGCGTTACACCAATACTCCCTTCGGCGACGAGATACCTGCGTCATACGAAGTGACGGCGCTTTTCAATGCCGACACCCGAAAGGGTCTCGTGATAGGCTCTGTGGAGCATGATGTGTGGAAAACAGGCATCAATACCGCTACTGACGGCGATACGTCAATCACGTCGCTTGAGGCTTTCGGCGGCATCACCTCTGGGCTTACACGCGACAAGCGCAGCCACGGCCATGTATCCGGCCGCACTGTCAAATCTCCCCGCATAATACTTATTCCCACCGATGACTGGCGCGACGGGCTTGAACTTTTCGCCGACCAATGCGCGCTTTTCGCTCCATCCGTGCCGTCGAAAGGCTCACGTCCCTTCGGATGGAACTCATGGGGCAAACTCCAGACCAAAATCACCTACGACAAGGCTATCGAGGTGTCCGACTTCATTCATGACAATATCACCGGCCGCGGTTTCCACGGAGCCGACGGAAATGTGGTGATCGATCTCGACGCATTCTGGGACTTCGGCTTCAAGCCGGAGCAGCACCGCAAGTTTGTGGAGCACTGTCATGCCAACGGACAGAAAGCCGGTATATATTATTGTCCGTTTACCGACTGGGGCGGCAATCCCGACGCCGTGCTCGGCGAAGACCCGCGATATAAGATGGGCGACCTCTATATCCGTGTCGACGGCGAGCCGGTAAAATTTGACGGCGCACCCGCCCTCGACCCGACCCACCCCGGCACGAAAGCACGTATCAAAAAGCAGCTCGAGCAGTTTATCGACTGGGGATACGAATATGTCAAAATCGACTTCATGGCTCACGGTGCCTACGAGTCAGACCGCCACTTCGACCCCGCCGTCACAACCGGAACACAGGCTTTTAATCAGGGAATGGCATTCATCGACTCCGTCAACGGCGGCAAGATGTGGATCAATCTGTCAATCGCACCCCTTTTCCCCGCCAATTACGCGCATTCACGACGCATAAGCTGCGACGCATGGGCCGGCGTAAAAGACACCGAATATGTGCTCAATGCGCTGACCTACGGATGGTGGCTCGATCATCTTTACCATTATAACGATGCCGACCATGTGGTGTATGAAGGTGCCACCGACGGCGAAAACCGCATGCGCATCACTTCGTCGGCTATCACCGGAGTGTATTTCCTCGGCGATGACATGAGCGAAGGTGGCCTTGAAAGCACTAAAGAGCGGGTAATCCGCAACACAGGCAACCGCGAAATCAACGAAATGGCGCGCAACTGCAAGTCGTTCCGTCCAGTCGAGCATGCCAAAGGCACCGGCGCCGCCGACATGTTTGTCAATCAGGATGACCGATATATATATGTGGCAATGTTCAACTTCACCGACTCACCTGTCGAGAAAACACTCCCCCTGCGCCGCATCGGCCTCTCCGAAGCCCGCGATTTCAAGGCGATGGAGCTCTGGAGCCACGACAACGCCGATATGCGCGGCTCAATCGTCACATCGCTTTCGCCCCGCGACGTCAAAGTATTCCGTATCGAAAAATAATTCAGACAATAAACACCTGACATAATCATGAAAATAAAGAGTTTAATACTGACAGCCGCCTTTACCGCCACTGCCTTTGCCGCCTCGGGAGAGACACGCCTCGAGCAGGGCCGATGGGCGATAGTCAATGCCGACGACAACACGCTCGACATAAGTTTTGACGGCAAGGAGGCTATTCTTGACGCCTACGCCGAAGCCACCTACCGCATCGCCGGCACTACTGCCACCGGACATATCAACACTTCTGCGATGACGCCGAAGTCGGTGTCGATTGTCGGCATGGAAGATGAAATCGGCGCAGGAAAAGCGCTGACACGCGTCTATTCCGACGGCACCGCCACTCTCACGCAGACACTCAGTCTCTACGACAACTCATCGTTTTTCATCGCGCAGGCTACAGTGTCGGCCGATGCCGACGGAGCAGTCATAGAGTCAAACCATATCGTGGCGCTCGCAACCGCCACCCGCACCCAGTTGCCGGCCGGCACGTCACACCGTATGCTCAAGGTGCCGTTTGACAACGACGGACATGGCCGCTACGAAGTGTATGACTTCTCGAGCGAGATGACCTCGCACGAAGTGGCATGCGTGTTTGACGCCACCACTCGTTTCGGATTTGTGGCCGGATCGGTCGATCACGACAAATGGAAAAGCGGCATCAAGGTCAAGGGTTCCTACAAGCGGTTTATCGAGAGTTTCGAACTGCTCTCCGGTTATACCTCTCAGCTTACGCGCGATTTTGACTGGCAGACCAACACAGTGATTCCCCACGGATATGTCAGAGGCGACAAAGCCGAGTCGGCGCGCTATCTCGTCGGCTTCTTCGACGACTGGCGCAACGGTCTGGAGACATTCGCCGAGACATGTGCCGCCATCGCCCCTCCCGCTCCCTGGGACGGGGGCAATCCTATGGGCTGGAGCACCTGGGGCGTCATGATGGACCATGTCAGCACTCCCGCGGTCAAAGAGACAGCGCAGTGGATAAAAGATAATCTGTATGACCTCGGCTTCCATGACAAAAACGGGCAGACAGTTGTCAGCCTCGACTCATTCTGCGACGGCTGGGGCATGACATCGGCCGAGATATCTCAGCTCGGCAACAAGTTTCTCGGCAAAGGCACCTACACCGAAGGTCGCGTCAAGAAGGAAGGTCTCGACATGCGTCTGGGTCTCTATGGCGGAATGGTGATATGGGACTGGACTTTCGACAGCGAAGTCGCCGGCACCGGAGTCGGCGGAGCGCCCTCCTACAAATGGGGCGATGCACTCCTGCGCTACGACGGCCGTCCGCATTATCTCTTCAACGGCGGACAGTACTGCGCCATCGACCCCACGCACCCTGCTTTCGCTCTCAACATGGAGGCCACGCTGAAGCGCTGGGCGGCCTACAATATCAAATATATAAAGATGGACTTCATCAATGCCGGCATCTGCGAGGGCGACTCATGGTATGATCCGGAAGTCACCACCGGAGTGATGGCCTATAACTACGGCATGAAAATAATCTACGACCTTGCTGTAAAATATGACATGTATATCGTGGAGTCGATGGCTCCGCTGTTCCCCTATCGTTGGGCTCACGGACGCCGTTCGTGCTGCGACCGTTTCAGTGAACTCGGCGAGAGCGAATATGTGATGAACGCCATGACATGGGGCTGGTGGACCGACCGTCTCTACTCGGTCAATGACCCCGACCAGCTTGTGCTCCACAAAGACGGCTACAAACAGGGCGAGACCGAGGGCGAAAACCGTGTGCGCGTCACCACCGGCCTCTGCACCGGAGCTTTTATCATCGGCGACAGTTTTTCCGACAAATGTGTCTACAAATCCAGCGGCAACGGCCACACGCAGGGCGATGTGGTGGCATATCCCGAAGCCTCTAAGGCCCGTGCGCTCAAAATGTTCGGCAATGCCGACATCAACGCCTACGTGCGTGAGCACACCGGTTCGTTCCGTCCGGTCGACGGCGGTTCGTTCACCGGTTCGCAGCAGGCAGCTTACATCTATATGCGCGACACCCCCGCCCATCTCTATGTCGCAGTGTTCAACTTCAGTAAATATCTGTCGCGCAACGGCAGCATCACCTTTGAAAGCATCGGCATCGAGCCTTCCAACATAAAGGAAATAAAGGAGTTGTGGACGGGAGAGACCGTGACGCCGAAAACAACTACGTTTGACTACTCGGTGCCTATGGCCGACGTGCGAGTATTCCGCATCTCCAAAGCGTTGGCGGGAGTAGATGACATCGCGGTCGACAAGGCTGTGAAACCCTCAGTCTCGGCCGTTATATCAGGCAACGAGTGCGTCGTGTCGGCCTCGGCCGAGATGGCTTCGATAAGCATATATGACCTCAGCGGCCGCTGCGTGGCAAAAGCTGGCGGTATAAACCACGTGCAGGCTGTGGTTGGGGTAAATGTGCAGAAGGGGGTCTATATCGTCAGCGTCACGATGGGTGACGGCAGCCGACTCTCCGAAAGGATTGCAGCGCGTTAGAAATACCGCGCTCCCGGCATAGAAACTTTTAAAATATATAAATCCGATATGAGAAAAAGGTTTTGCATATTGACTGTGATAGTGTTTGCGTTGGCCGCGCTGGCATTCCGTGCGGCGGCCTATCCCCGCGCTGTCAATTATTCCTTCAATCATATTGGCACCAACGAAGGCCTGTCGTCGTCATATATAAAAGCAATCACCCAGGATTGCAACGGCTTCATGTGGTTCGGCACCAAAAACGGACTCAACCGTTACGACGGCAAGACTGTGAAAAGTTTCTATTGCTACGATTATGAAAACCAGCGCGGCAACAACAATATAAGTTCCATCTATGCCTCGCCGGAGGGGAAGCTGTGGGTCGGTACTGACCGCGGCATATATGTCTATGACCCTGGCAACGACACATTCACATTTCTCGGTCACAAGAGTGCTGAGGGAGTGAGCGCCGACGACTGGGTGCAGGATATCATACCCGACAACCGCGGCAATATATGGGTGCTTATTCCCAACCAGGGCATATTCCGCTATTTCGGTGACAATCAGGTTGACTACTATCCCGTGATACACGACAAGGTCGGCAACAAGGACTATCTGCCGGTGTCGCTCTTTGTCGACAAGGATGATGCCGTTTACTCCGGCACCACCCGCGACGGTCTTTATTTCTACGACCGCACGACCAACAAATTCCGCAAGATGCCCGGATTTGACGCGCCTAACAACGAGACAATACTGCTCATACGCCAGACATTTGACGGCAATCTCGCCCTGTGCACACCCTCGGGACGCATCTACCACTATCAGCCGGCCACAGGCGAGATGACCCCGATAATTGTGAAAGATGTCGCTGACGACATCTTTGCCCGCGCCATGATATGCATTGACAACGAGATATGGCTCGGCACGCAGAACGGACTGTATGTCATTAACATGATAAACGGCAGCCAGATCAAGCTGCAGGAGGGTAACGACGGCAAAAGCAATCTCTCCAACAGCACAATCTACACCCTCTATGCCGACCGCGACGGCAACGTGTGGGTCGGCACCATGTATGGCGGTGTCAACTTCTTCCAGCGCAACGGTTTCCGTTTCGACCGCTATTCCTCCGGCAAATCAGACACCTCGCTTCCGTCAAAGCGTATCCGCGGGCTGACCGAAGATGCCGACGGCATAATCTATATCGGTTCGGAAGAGGCCGGCTTCACCACCTTCAATCCTCGCACAGGTAATTTCAAAGTGCTTAACAATAAGGATATATCGCTGATGATAAAGACCTTCCGCGATACGGTATATCTCGGAAAGGTGCGCACCGGCATGGATGTCATCGTCGACGGCAAGGTGATTGAAAACCGGTTTACATCGCTCCACGGTGTCGACGAGCAGAACAGTGTGTATTCCTTCCTCGTCGACGGACAAGGCAACAAATGGGTAGGCTCTGACTGGGGATTGTTCCGTGCATTCTCAGGCAAGAATGAATACGCCATTGTGCCGGAACTCGACCAGGCGTGGATATTCGACATAATGCAGGACTCCAAGGGCATGATATGGTTTGCCACTATGGGTGGCGGTATATGGAAATACAATCCGTCAAACGATAAATTCACCCATTATCCTTACGACGAGAAGGCCTCCAACGGGTTGCGCTCCAACTCCATCAGCGCCATCAAGGAGGATTCGCGCGGCTACATCTGGTTTTCGACTGACCGTGGCGGTCTGGTAAAATACAATCCGGCCGGTGACAACTTCATCACCATCTCGGAGGAGCACGGACTTCCCGACAATGTGGTCTACGACATACTGGAGGACTCCAAGGGCTTCCTCTGGTTCGGCACGAACCGCGGTCTTGTCAAATATCATCCCGAGACCGGTCATGTCAAAGTGTTCACCACCGCCGACGGCCTTCTCTCCAACCAGTTCAACTACCACTCGGCGCTGGCGTCGAAGGATGGCTGGTTCTATTTCGGCACGATGGAAGGACTGATTGCATTCAATCCCGAGATTGACACATACAACGATTCGGTGCCCGAGATTTTCTTCACCTCGCTCCGCAGCAGCAACAAGGAGATAAAACCTGGAGCTGAAAGCTCGCCTCTGATCAAGAGCATTCTCTACACCGACAAGATAAAACTGTCCCACGATTTCACGCCCCTGATATTTGAAGTGTCGGCACCGAGTTATGTGCCTCAGGGGACGCTTGATTATTCCTACCGCCTTCTTCCCTCCGACACGACCTGGATACCGGTGCCCGAGCGCATGATAAACATCGCCAACCTGTCGCCCGACAACTACACACTCGAAGTGAAGGTCGACAACGGGTCGGGCTACTCGGTCAAATCTATAGAAATCATAGTGATGACACCTTGGTATCGCACCTGGTGGGCCATGTCGCTCTATATACTTGTGTCAGGAGCGATACTTGTGGCTCTGTGGATACGCTACAAGCGCTATCAGGACCGCAAACTCGCCGCAAAGGAGCAGCTTTTCAGTGTCAACAAAGAGAAAGAGCTGTATGAGAACAAAGTGCAGTTCTTCACTGAAATAGCTCATGAGATACGCACTCCGCTGTCGCTTATCGACGCTCCGCTCGAGGCAATGGAGTCGCTTGACATCGACGACAAGAGGGTGGTGCGTTATATTAAGGTTATGCGCAAGAACACCTCGCGTCTGCTCAATCTCACCGGACAGTTGCTCGACTTCCAGAAAATAGGTGCAAACCAGTTTGATTTCAAATATGAGCGGGTCGATGTAACCCAGATACTCAACGAGACTATCGAACGCTTCGAGCCGGCCATGCAGGTCAAGGGCCGCGAGCTCACCACATCAATACCGCAGAAAGAGGTATATGCCGTCACCGACTGCGAGGCTTTCATAAAGATACTCTCAAATCTTCTCAACAACGCGCTCAAATACGGCCGCCACAGCATTCATGTGGCTCTTACGTCGACCGACGAGACTTTCAGCATTGCCGTAAGCAGCGACGGAGAGAAGATTTCAGTCGAGAACTCCGTGCGCATTTTCGAGCCTTTCTTCCAGATCAATTCCCAGCAGGACAACAACGGCGTGGGTATCGGTCTGCCGCTCTGCCGCACGCTGGCTCATCTGCTCAACGGACGTATAGAGCTTGTCGGCGACGACCCTGCTGTCAATACTTTCGTGCTCACTCTGCCGCTCAAACAGGATGGCGTGGAGGTTGAGGCCGCCCCCGTCACCGACATCACCATGAACGAATATGTCATGGAGGACAACGACCATGAGTCATCAGAGCCCGAGCGCAGCTATTCGATACTCCTTGTCGAGGACAACGACGACATGCGCGAATTCCTTTCCGAACAGCTGGCGCAGAATTTTGTAATCGACTCATGCTGCAACGGGCAGGAGGCTCTCGACAAACTTGCTGAGCATAACTACGACCTGATTGTAACCGATATAATGATGCCGGTGATGGACGGCTACGAACTGTGCCGTCAGGTTAAGAACGATATCAACCGCTCGCATATCCCCGTTGTGTTCCTTACGGCCAAAAACGACCTCGATTCCAAGCTGCTCGCTCTCAAATGCGGCGGCGAGGCATATATCGAAAAGCCGTTCTCTATCAAATATTTCCGTCAGCAGATACTTTCGCTTCTCGAAAACCGCAAGCACGAGCGCAAGGCATTCCTAAAGCAGCCGTTCTTCTCGATCGACAACATGAAGATGACCAAGGCCGACGAAGAGTTCATGAACAAGGTGATAAAGATTATCACCGACAACATTGCCGACGAGAATTTCTCAGTCGAGTCGATGGCTGATGTGTTCTGCATGAGCCGCTCGTCGCTGCTTCGCAAGATAAAGACTCTCTTCAACCTGTCGCCGATAGAACTGATACGCCTTATCCGTCTCAAGAAAGCGGCCGAGCTTATCCAGGAGGGAAAATACCGCATTGGCGATGTCTGCTTTATGGTGGGAATAAACTCGTCGAGCTATTTCAGCAAACTGTTCTTCCGCCAGTTCGGTGTCACGCCAAAGGGCTTCGAGAAACAGTGTCAGCAGAATGCACGCAACGGCGAGGGCGGTAGGGCGCCGCAGGTGTCGGTCGCAGATGACGATCCGACGAAAAAAGATACGGAGCAGCCCGGGGAGCTATGACCCCGGCGCCGCTTCCGGCATTGACAATAATACAGACAAACCGCATAAACCGATTGACATGAAACTACGAAAAATTGTAATTCCCGCACTTATGACGGCAGCCGTCGCTGCAGCGGGGCCGTTGTATAAAAACTCGAAGGCGCCGATTGACGCACGCGTCGAGGATCTGCTTTCGCGCATGACCCTCGAAGAGAAGGTGATGCAGATGCGCAACAATCCCACCGGCAAAGTGCACGAAATCGCCGACCGCTTCAAGGATGACAGCTACGGCACCACCCACGAGATGGATCATAATGCCTACGATGCTGCGGTGATATACAAGACTCTGGCTGAGCATGTGAAGAAAAACAACCGTCTCGGCATTCCTATCATAAACTGCTGCGAGGGCATACAGGGTATTCTTCAGAACGGCTGCACGCTGTTTCCCCATGCCATAGCGCAGTCAACCACCTGGAATCCCGGACTCATTGAGGAGATGGCATCAGCCTGCGGCCGGGAGGCCCGCGCAATCGGCATCCGCCAGGTGCTCTCTCCGGTGCTCGACATAGCCCGCGAGCTCCGCTGGGGCCGCATAGAGGAGACTTTCGGAGAAGACCCCTTCATGATTGCCGAGATGGCCAAGGCGTTTGTCAACGGCTATCAGGGTGAAGGCGTGCTCGCCATGCCCAAGCACTTCGTGGCGCACGGCACTCCCAGCGGCGGTCTTAACTGCGCGTCGGTGGCCGGCGGTCCGGCCGAGATGCGCAACATATATCTTTATCCGTTCAGGCGCGTCATCGCCGAGTGCAAGCCCGGTGCCATCATGTCGTGCTATTCGGCCTACGACGGCGTGCCCCTTACCGGTTCGCGCTACTATATGACCGACGTGCTCCGCGGCGAACTCGGCCACACCGGCTATGTCTACTCCGACTGGGGCTCGGTGGAGCGTCTCAATACTTTCCACCACGCCGCGGCTACTCCCGAAGAGGCTGCCGTCATGGCTGCCGAAGCGGGTATCGACGTAAATGTAGACTGGACCTACGGCACACTCGTCGACGCCGTGCGGCAGGGCAAGATAAGTGAGGATGTGATTGATACAAACGTGCGCCGTGTGCTCCGCAAGAAATTCGAGCTCGGTCTCTTCGAGGGTGACAAAATCAATCCCGACGACGTGAAAAAAGTGGTGCGTTCAAAAGAGCATGTGGCACTTGCAAAACGTGTCGCCGACGAGAGTATCGTGCTCGCCGAAAATAAAAACAATATTCTCCCTCTCGACCTCGACAAATATAAGAAAATAGCCATCGTGGGTCCCAATGGCCACTACGCGCTGATGGGCGACTACGCCTGGACCACTTCAGACGGTGAAGAGGGTATAGACCTTTATGAAGGCCTGACGGAAGCTGTCGGTGACAAGGCTCAGGTCTCCTATACCGAAGGTTGCGACTGGTGGAGTCAGGACGATTCGCATATACCCGAGGCTGTCAAGGCTGTTGAGGATGCCGACGTGGCTATCGTGGCTGTCGGCACCCGCTCCACATTCCTTGGCCGCGGCGGCAACAAGAACACCGCTGGCGAGGCATACGACCTGTCGTCGCTTGTGTTGCCCGGACGCCAGCTCGACCTTATCAAGGCCGTAAAGGCCACCGGCAAACCGATGATTGTCGTGTTCATTACCGGAAAACCGTTGGTGATGACTTATGTTCAGGAAAATGCCGATGCCGCGCTGGTGCAGTTCTGCGGTGGAGAGCAGCAGGGTGCCGCTATGGCCGATGTGCTTCTTGGCAATGTCAATCCCTCGGGCAAGCTGACCGTATCCTTCCCCCGCAGCACGGGCAACACCCCCTGCTTCTATAATCATTATCTCACTGACCGCGATTTCTGGGATCAGCCCGGCACTCCTGCTGATCCGAAGATGCGTTATATATTCGATATACCGCAGCCGGTATGGAATTTCGGCCACGGCCTGAGCTACACAACATTTGAATACTCCGGTCTTGAAATAGACAACAAAGAGCCGAAGGCCACAGATACGGTTACCGTGAAGGTGACGGTCACCAACACCGGCGAACGTGAGGGCAAAGAGGTGGTGCAGCTCTATGTGCACGACCGCATCAGTTCGGTATCGACCCCGATACAGCAGCTCAAAGGTTTTAAGAAAATCAATCTCGCTCCGGGCGAAAGCCGTGTCGTGGAGATTGACGTGCCGATGAAAGAGCTTGCGCTTTGGAACGAGGATATGGAGCTTGTGGTCGAGCCAGGAGAGTTTGAAATACAGGTCGGCGCCGCCTCCGACGATATTCGTCTGAGAGATGTCGTAACCGTGAAATGACAGGAAAAGTAAAATTTAATACCGAAATAAAATGAAAAAAATCTGTATTCTGGCCATATCGGCTATGGCTGCCGCCGGCGCCGGCGCAGCTGTGAAACTTCCCGCCTACATTGGCGACAACATGGTGCTTCAGCAGAACACTGAAATCAAGATACCGGGAATCGCCGCTCCCGGAGCGAAAGTGACAGTCACTCCCTCGTGGGGGAAGGCTGTCAAGGTAAAGGCCGATGCTTCCGGCAAATTCACCGTCACTCTCTCGACTCCGGCCGCAGGCGGTCCGCTCAGCATTACATTTGATGACGGCGAGCCGCTGACAATCGACAATATACTGTCGGGCGAGGTGTGGCTCTGTTCCGGACAGTCAAACATGGAGATGCCTCTGGCCGGATGGGGGCAGGTGATGGATTTCCAGAACGAAATAGCAAAGGCTCACAATCCTGACGTGCGCCTGCTTCAGGTGCGCAAGAACATCTCTACCGTGCCTCTTGACGATGTTGTTTTCAACGGTGGAGGATGGATGGAATGCACCTCGGGCACCGTGCCTGAATTTTCGGCCTGCGCCTATTTCTATGCCCGCGAGCTTGCCGAAAAGCTCGGAGTTCCCGTCGGTGTAATCGATACGACCTGGGGCGGCACTTCAGCCGAGGCGTGGACTCCTCTGGAATATCTTGAGAGCGTACCCGGTTTTGACGACGAGAAAAGTGACCTGAAGGAGGCCGGCGACGATGTAGACAAGATGCGACGGCTCAACGAGGCGCGCTTCGAAAAGTGGAGAGAAGGATTTAAGTCAGCCAGGACCGACTATGCCGTCGACAGATATCATGGCGGCGAAGAGGGCTGGGGTGTCATGCCCGCTCCCGCGATGTGGGAGTCGACGGTGCTTCCGGGCTTCGACGGCATCGTCTGCATGCAGCGTCAGATCGACATTCCCGCCGACTGGGCCGGTAAGAAAGTTACCCTTCGTTTCCCCGGCATTGATGACGAGGATGTAACATATTTCAACGGCAAAGAGATAGCACGCGGCTCGGGCTGGAACAGCGAGCGCACATACATCGTGCCCGCCGATATGGTGAAAGCCGGCAAATCGCTTTTGACCGTTGTCGTAACCGACAATGGCGGTGAAGGCGGCATCTATGGCGACGCATCGAAGATGTATGCCGAGTGTGACGGACAGCGCGTGTCGCTTACCGGCGACTGGGCTTACAGGGTGTCGTGCGATTTCTCGAAGATAGCACCGTCTCCGATGTCAATCACATCGTCAAACTATCCTACCGTGCTTTACAACGCGATGGTAAATCCGTTGCGTGACTTCCCCATCAAGGGCTGTATATGGTATCAGGGCTGCAACAATGTCGGCCGTGCCGACCAATATGCCGTGCTGTTCCCGCAGATGGTGAAAGGCTGGCGCAATGCGTTCAACAATCCCGACATGCCGTTCTATTTCGTGCAGCTCGCCGGTTATCTCGCACCCCGCTATTGTCAGCCCGAATCGGAGTGGGCGGCTTTGCGCAACGCGCAGCTGTCGGTGCTTGAGCTCGACAATACCGGTGTGGCCACGGCGATAGACCTCGGCAATCCGGTTGACATACACCCCAAAAACAAGCAGGAGGTGGCCCGCCGTCTGTCGCTGCTTGCCCGCAACAAGACATACGGACAGGATGTGGCGTGTGTGGCGCCCAAATGCGTAGGCACCAAAGTGTCAGGCAACAAGATGACTCTTACTTTCGACGCTCCCGTGCATGCCACTTCATCGGCTGCACTCGGATTTATAATCGGTGACAAGGATGGCAACTGGCAGGCAGCCAAAGCAGAAATCGGTGCCGACGGCAAGACAGTAACGCTCACCGCACCCAAAATCAGCCGTCCTGTGGCGGCTCGCTACGACTGGGCCGATTATCCCAACGGTAATCTCTACAGCGCCGACAATCTGCCTGTGGTTCCATTTGCCACTGACAAATAATATAGATAACCAAACAAATATAACATAGACATGAAAAAATCATTATTAATTCTTGCTTCGGCGGCAGTGGCGGTTACTGCCGCCGCCGGCGGAAAAATCATACCTGTCGAGACTGACAATATCGGTCTGGTATTTTCCGTAGGAGATGACGGCCGCCTGTATCAGCGTTATTTCGGACAGAAACTGTCTGACCGGTCGGAGTATGCCAATCTGCCTCAGGGGGTAGAGGCCTATCTGACCCACGGGATGGAGGATTACTTCGAGCCGGCGCTTCATATCAACCATGCCGACGGCAACCAGTCGACATTGCTCAAATATGTCGACTCAGCCACTTCAACCAATGCCGACGGCTCGGTGACGACTGTCATCACTCTCGCCGACCCGGTCTACAAAGATGAGGTGAAACTGCATTTCACGGCGTTTGCCGATGTCGATGTGATATCGGCCAGCACTGAAATCACCAACAATGAGAACAAGCCGGTGGAACTTGAGAAATATGCCTCGTCGCTGCTCTCGTTCAACCGTCCGGCCTACTATCTGACGCAGTATGACGGCGACTGGGCCAATGAGGCCAATCTCCGCGAGCAGAAACTCGAATACGGCAAAAAGCAGCTCGACACAAATCTCGGCTCGCGCCACAACATGTTTCTGTCGCAGTTCTTCCAGCTCGGACTCGACGGCCCCGCTCAGGAAAATTCGGGCGAGGTGCTTGCCGGCACTCTCGGCTGGACCGGCAACTACCGCTACACTTTCGAGGTTGACAACAAGGGTCAGCTTCGTGTGATATCCGGTATCAACCCCTACAACTCGGAATACACAATCGCCAAGGGCGAGACTTTCACCACCCCCGAATTTTTCTTCACACTGTCGCAGCAGGGCAAGGGTGGCGCAAGCCGCAACTTCCACGACTGGGCGCGCCGGTATCGTCTGAAAGACGGCATGGGCGACCGCATGACGCTGCTCAACAACTGGGAGGCCACCTATTTTGACTTCGACGAGGCCAAGCTCATTCAGCTCTGCAAGGACGCAAAGACTCTGGGCGTCGACATGTTCCTGCTCGACGACGGCTGGTTTGCCAACAAATATCCGCGCAACAGCGACACTGCCGGTCTGGGTGACTGGGGCGAGAATGTGGCAAAGCTACCCAACGGCTTCTATCCTGTAATCGAGGAGGCCAAAAAACAGGGTGTGAAGTTCGGACTGTGGATTGAGCCCGAGATGGTCAATCCCAAGAGTGAGCTCTACGAGAAGCACAAGGACTGGGTAATCACCCTTCCCAACCGCGACGAATATTATTTCCGCAACCAGCTCGTGCTCGACCTGAGCAATCCCAAGGTGCAGGACTATGTGTTCTCCGTGCTCGACGACCTCAAGACCAAGTATCCTGAAATAGCTTTCTTCAAGTGGGACTGCAATTCACCCATCACCAACATCTACTCTCCCTACGAGAAAAACCAGAAACATCTCTATGTCGACTATGTAAAAGGTCTCTACAATGTGCTTGACCGCGTCAAGGCCAAGTATCCCGACCTGGCGATCATGATGTGTGCCGGCGGCAGCGGCCGCGGCGACTACAAGGGTCTGGAATATTTCACCGAGTTCTGGCCCAGCGACAACACCGACCCCGTCGAGCGTCTGTTCATACAGTGGGGTTATTCGCAGGTGTTCCCGGCAAAGACCCTCTGCGCCCATGTCACTTCATGGAACCACGACGCTTCGATCAAGTTCAAGACCGACGTTGCCATGATGGGCAAGCTCGGCTTCGACATCAACCTGCATGAACTCAATGACGGCGATCTCCGCTACGCGCAGCAGGCAGTGCGCGAATACAACCGCCTGAAGCCTGCCATACTCCACGGTGACCAGTATCGTCTGGTATCGCCTTACGAAGGGGAGCACACCTCGACCATGTATGTCACCAAGGACAAGAAGAGCGCCGTGGTGTTCGCTTTTGACGTATATCCCCGCTACAATGAGAAGCTGCATAACGTGAAGTTGGCCGGCCTCGACCCTGACAAGACCTACAGTGTCAAGGAAATAAACCGTCACGACGGCAACGACAGCCATATCGGCCGCTACTCGGGCAAATACCTGATGAGTGTGGGTCTGCCGATGTTTACCGGCAACAAACTGTCATCGCGTCTCTATGAGGTGTCGATTGATTAAGTGAGTGTTTGAATTTAAACACACTTAAGACTTGACAGCATGAAAAAAACAATACTGCTTGCCACCGCCGTTGCCGCCGCTATGTGCGCTTCGGCAGGCGACTATACGAAATATGTCAATCCCATGATCGGCACGGGCGCCATAGAGGGAGGCCTGTTCGGCAACAGCTATCCCGGGGCAACGGTGCCTTTCGGCATGGTGCAGCTCAGCCCCGACACACAGCCCGCCCCTGACTGGTATGACTGCTCGGGCTACCGTGACATCGACGCCGACGTGCACGGCTTCACCCACACCCGTCTGAGCGGCACGGGCGCGTGTGACCTTATCGACGTATGCTTTTTCCCGACATCGGGCGACCGCGCATGGGGACGCTTCACTCACGACCGCGAGGCGGCTCGTCCGGGCTACTACTCCGTTGACCTTCAGGAGGAAAATATAAAGGCGGAGCTTACGGCAACAAAGCGCGTGGGCGTGCACCGCTACACCTATCCGGCCGGTGCCGCACGCCGCGTGCGTCTCGACATGGACCACTCCGCAGTCAAAGGCAGCTGGGACCGCAAGATCATCAACGCGCAGATACGTCAGGTGGCTCCCAACGCTGTCGAGGGCTACCGCGTCATCACCGGATGGGCCAAGCTCCGCAAGGTGTATTTCTATGCCGAGTTCTCTGAGCCCATCAAGAGCATTGACCTCAGCGACGGCGGCCGCCACGAGCCGGGCGCCGATGTCATCAACGGCCGCGAACTGCGCGCCATGATAGATTTCGCCAAGAGCGACAAGCCTCTGGAGGTGAAAGTGGGCATATCGGGCGTATCGTGCGAGAATGCAAAGGAAAACCTTGAGGCAGAGGCTGCCGGAAAAAGTTTCGACATGATTGCGCAGGAAGCCGACTCCGCGTGGGAGAAACAGCTTTCGGCTGTGGATATCGATGCTGACGATGACACCAAGACGGTGTTTTATACCGCTTTATACCATGCTCTCATTCAGCCTAACGTGTTCAATGACGTCAACGGCCAGTATATGGCTCCCGACTACACAGTCGCCACGGTGCCCGCAGGAGAGAACCAATACACCACCTTCTCGCTTTGGGACACTTACCGCGCCACTCATCCGCTCTATACAATCCTCGCACCCGCCGAGACTGCTGATTTCGTCAACTCCATGATACGTCACTGCGAAGTCTATGGCTATCTGCCCATCTGGCATCTGTGGGGTCAGGACAATTATTGCATGATCGGCAACCATGCTATTCCTGTGATAGTCGACGCAGTGCTCAAAGGTATTCCGGGGATTGATGCCGGGCGCGCCTACGATGCCGTTAAACGTTCGGCTACAGTGTCTCACCCCAACTCACCCTATATGGTGTGGGAGGAAAAAGGCTACATGCCTGAGGATATGCAGACACAGTCAGTGTCAATATCGCTTGAGATGGCTTTTGACGACTGGTGTGTGGCGCAGCTTGCCAAGGCTCTCGGCAAGGAGGCCGACTATGAGCACTTTATGCACCGCTCATACAACATCGACAATCTCTATGACGCAGAGTGCGGTTTCTTCGCTCCCAAGGATGACAAAGGGGATTGGATACGACCCTTTGACCCGTTGAAACATGGCGCCAACGGCGGCAATCCCTTCACAGAGGGTAACGCATGGCAATATTACTGGTACGTGCCTCAGGATATCAATCATCTCATCGATCTGACCGGAGGCAAGAAGGCGTTCGAGGCCAAGCTCGACGAGTTCTTCACTCTCGACGAGCAGCCCGAAGAGATGAACGGCAACGTGTCGGGTCTTATCGGGCAGTATGCGCACGGTAACGAGCCATCGCATCACGTGGCCTACCTCTACAACTATGTCGGCCGTCCCGACAAATCGGCCAAATATCTGAACAAGATCATGACGGAAATGTACACCAACAATTCGTCGGGCCTCGTAGGCAACGACGACTGCGGCCAGATGTCGGCCTGGTATGTGTTCTCGGCTCTTGGCTTCTATCCCGTCAATCCCGCTTCGGGCGACTATGACCTCGGAGTGCCCGCAGTGGAGCATGCCGTAGTGCATCTGCCCAACGGCAACACTCTCGAAGTAAAAGCGCCACGCAAGCGCGCCGACTACACCAACCCCAAGGAAGTGCGTCTCAACGGCAAGCTCCTCAAAGACCGTAAAATCTCCCACAAGGATATACTCGCCGGAGGTACCCTCAAATTCAAAATGAGCAAGTAAATCTATATTTACAACCAATTTAACCATATAGAGTTGGGGCGCAACATGTTGCACCCCAACTCTATATAAATGCTTATAATGGCATACAATGTCAGTCGCCGGGCTATTTTGCCGATGATTGCTTTATATGTTGCATTTGGGCAATGGCGTAAATCGGACAGATGCTGACGTGGCGGATTTCAGAATTATCTTCTTTGTCAATGTATTCAAATTTTCCGAAATTTTCCATGGAACATCTGATGGCATAATGCAGCTTTTTGTCGCGCATAAATGACCAGAGGCTTTTCATTCCACCCTGTCTGTCAGCTTTAACCTCTATGGGAATAACAGTTTGCAGATAATTTGAAATATAATCCACCTCTGCCTGAGCATTTTTTGCAAGCCTTACCCAGTAGTACAGATCATGGCGAATATTTGGGCTCATGTAACGAAGCATTTCAAGTCCGACTATCATTTCTGCCAATGGTCCTTTATTGGTCAAATCAGCCGCACCGGCAGTCAGGATTTGAGTGTTGAGTTCCGACACATCACCTAATGACAGATTTAGCAAGCGTAGTAAGAGTCCGGAGTCAAGCAGCAGGAGTTTCTGATAAGAAGTATCCGCCTCACTACCGAGTGGCACACCATTGGCGTCAGTGCGTGTCACCGGGTGTATAATTCCGGCAAGCGCAAGCAGTTCGACCGCTTTTTTTACTTCTGCTGTTTTATAGCCTGATCCGACTTTCGAGTATACAAATTTTTTAGTAGCCTGCAGCGCGGCGCTCCGCAGAGTCTGTCGCAGCAATGTGGGGTCTACATTTTTTTTGTATTTCGGAAAATCATCTTCATAAGTGACGACTATGTCGTCTTGAACTTCCTGGCATCTTACGTAATCGTGATGTTCAACCCAGGCTTTAACTGACTCAGGCATTCCTCCTACGAGCATATATGTACGGAATAACTCTACTAATCTTGTATGAAGAGCTTCCGGCAAAGGGGAGTCGGCCGATGATTGATTGCGGACGTCAAGCAGTAATGTCTCCCCGTTTGCCTCAAGGAATTCATCAAATGTCATAGGATACATGAACATTGAATGTATCCTTCCCACTCCAAAGGTGGGAAGTTCGTTAAGGGCAAATTCAAGGAGAGATCCGGCTGCGATTACGTGTAGCTCCGGCATATCCTCTTTGAAAAAACGTAAAGCCATTATTGCCTGTGGACACTCTTGAATTTCGTCAAGAAAAAGAAGTGTCTTGCCGACTTGGATTGATTTTCCGTATATAGCTGATATTTGAGGTACAATACGAGTTACATCCAGGTCGTCCTGAAAGATGGTTTTATATATTGGCTGTTTCTCAAAGTTTATCTCAACGAATGTATCAAACTTTTTAGCGAGTTCTCTGACCGCCGTGGATTTTCCTACTTGTCTTGCGCCTCTAAGAAGCAGTGGCTTGTGTGAATCTCTTGACGCCCACTCTAAAAGATATTTGTCGATAAGTCTTTTGCAATACATGCTAAATAGTTTAATATTAGTGCGCAAATGTAGTCAAAAGAAAAAATCCAAACAAATAATTATGTGATTTTTGAAAAAATCCAAAGAAATAAATTGTTGAAAAACGAAAAAATCCAAAGAAATAATTACTACTGACGTCGATTTTATCTTTGGTAGGTAGCGCTTATCTGTATTGCTCGAGGAGGGAGGCGAGGCGGGTTACGCCTTCGGTGGCTTTCATCGGAATTACGGTGACGTTGGCGGGCACTTGAGCAGGGTTGGGGTCGATGTAGAATACGGGAACTCCGGAACGCACGTAGCGTATCAAAGCGGCGGCAGGGTAGACCTGCAGCGTGGTGCCTATGACAACGAATATGTCGGCCTCGGAGGCGAGTTGTGCCGCCGGTTCCATCATAGGCACAGCTTCCTGGAAGAACACGATGTTGGGGCGCACGCGGTGGCCGTCGATAACGGTGTCGGGGGTGGAACGGATGGAGGGATCTTTGAGGCGATAGACCTTTGACTCGTCGTCGATGGCACGGAGTGTCATCAGTTCGCCGTGCAGGTGAAGCGTATGTGAGCTTCCGGCGCGCTCGTGGAGGTCGTCGACATTCTGTGTGATGACGTAGACGTCAAAGTCTTTTTCGAGGTCGACAAGAGCGCGGTGTGCGGCGTTTGGCTCCACTGTGGCGAGCTGCGCGCGGCGGTCGTTGTAGAAGTCGTGGACGAGCGCCGGATTTCGCCCGAAGCCGTCGGCCGAGCATACATCCATAACATTGTAGTTTTCCCAGAGTCCGTTGGCGTCGCGGAATGTCGAGATGCCGCTTTCGGCGCTTATGCCTGCGCCGGTAGATATGACGAGTTTCTTTTTCATAATTCAGCTTGGTTACTTATGTAACAACCGTCGGAGCGGCTTGTTGTGCAAATATAGCTTTTTTCGGGCATTTTTTGCTGTTTCAAATTTAAATCTTAACTTTGTGAATAAGGGGGAGCAGACGAGAGAGTGGATCCCTCTTTATTAAAATATTTACAATTATGACAGATCCCCACAGATATTGCGTGATAATGTGCGGTGGCATCGGCAGCCGTTTCTGGCCCTACAGCCGCACTGACCGCCCCAAGCAGTTTATCGATTTTCTCGGCACCGGACGCACCCTGCTGCAGATGAGCTATGACCGTGTGCTTCCTCTTGTGTGTCCCGAGAATATCATCATTGTGACCAATGCACAATATGCTTCGCTTGTCAGGGAGCAGCTTCCCGACATAAAAGACGAGCATATACTCCTCGAGCCGGCACGCCGCAACACGGCGCCATGCATCGCCTGGGCGGCATGGCACATATCGGCCATCGACCCCGAAGCCTCGATGATTGTCACTCCGAGCGATCATCTCATCACCCGCGAGAAGGAGTTTGAAGCTGCCATATTGTCAGGATTTGAGTTTGTCGAGAAGCATGATGCCCTGCTCACCCTCGGCATCAATCCGACGCGTCCGGAGACCGGCTACGGCTACATACAGATAGGTGAGCGTGTAGACGGCGACATACTCAAAGTAAAGACATTTACCGAAAAGCCCGATCTTGAGCTTGCCAAGGTGTTTCTCGAGTCGGGTGAATTTTTCTGGAATTCCGGCATATTTCTCTGGAGCGCGCGGAGCATCAAGGAGGCTCTGCTGACCCATGCCCCGGATATAGCCAACCTGTTTGAGCAGGGAGCCGATTGCTTCAACACTCCCGCCGAAGAGGAGTGGATAGCCCGCAATTTCCCCGGCTGCATGAGTATATCAATCGACTTCGCCGTGATGGAGAAATCGGCCAATGTATTTGTCGAGACCGTCAGCTTCGGATGGAGCGACCTGGGCGCATGGAGCGCTCTCTACGACAATTCGCCCAAAAACACCGATGCCAACGTGACGCAGAAATGCTCCGTGCTGGCCTACAACTCCACCGGAAACATCTTTGCGGTGAAGAATCCGGGTAAACTGGTAGTGGTCGACGGGTTAAAAAACTATATCGTGGCCGACGCCGGCGATGTGTTGCTTATATGCCCCAAATCAGAGGAGCAGCGCATAAAAAATATGGTTAACGACGCCAAAATAACCTTTGGCGACAAATATCTGTAGAGGTGGCCGATACGTTTGATATCAGAACGCAGGGTGATGACCGCGACAGCGATTTCGAGCGCGCATTGCGTCCGCAGCGCTTCGGCGACTTCTCGGGTCAGGACAAGATTGTCGAAAATCTGCGGGTGTTTGTGGCGGCGGCGCGCATGCGCGGCGAGGCTCTCGACCATTTGCTGCTCCACGGCCCTCCCGGCCTTGGCAAAACCACGCTCTCGGCAATTATTGCCAATGAACTCGGTGTCGGCTTCAAGGTGACATCAGGCCCGGTGCTCGACAAGCCGGGCGATCTCGCCGGCATACTGACTTCGCTTGAAGAGAACGATGTGCTTTTCATCGACGAGATACATCGTCTGAGCCCCGTGGTGGAGGAATATCTCTATTCGGCGATGGAAGATTACCGCATCGACATCATGATCGACAAAGGCCCCGGCGCACGCTCGGTGCAGCTGACGCTGTCGCCGTTTACGCTCGTGGGCGCGACAACGCGGTCGGGTCTGCTGACATCACCGCTTCGCGCGCGTTTCGGCATCAACTGCCATCTGGAGTATTACGACCATGAGATATTGCGCGCCATAGTGCTCCGTTCGGCGCGTCTGCTCGGCACCCGCTGCACGTCAGATGCAGCGCTCGAGATTGCCATGCGTTCGCGCGGCACGCCCCGTATAGCCAACGCCCTGCTGCGCCGCGTGCGTGACTTCGCTATGGTCAAGGGCAACGGTGTCATCGATCTGGAGATATCTCGCTTCGGACTGGAGGCTCTCAATATCGACCGCTACGGTCTCGACGAGGTCGACAACAAGATACTTACCACCATCATCACCAAATTCAAGGGCGGGCCGGTCGGCCTCTCGACAATTGCAACCGCGCTCGGAGAGGATCCCGGCACAATCGAGGAGGTCTACGAGCCATATCTGATAAAAGAGGGCTTCATAAAGCGCACGCCCCGCGGCCGCGAGGTGACCGAGCTTGCCTACACGCATCTGGGACACGTCCTCAACGACGGTATCGGCGGCCTGTTTGAGTAACAGGGATCAATGTGAAAAAAATGAGGTGTCGCAGTCGTGGCCGACCATCACGGGTGGAACGGAATTTGGAAAAATGCCGCCTGAATGTATCGACGCAGGAGCCTGAATTGAAGTGCATATTACACTCTCAGTTAATATTGCCGAGAGGGTGTTGCAAAACTCAGAGAATTGCCTCTGAAAAGTAGGGACGCACTTTTCGTATAAGAGAAAGCAAAAAATAGCGATGCGGCTTCCGATTTGGAGCCGCATCGCTGTTATAGATTCGTTATGACTATTTGTAGTCGGGGGGAGTGTCAGCAAACGATGATTTTTGGCTTTTGCAAATAAAATTAATGAAAATTTAGCAAAAGTAAATAAAAATACCGTGTTCGTGGTATTTTTATATGGTGTTTTGCGGGGAAGTGTGCGTTTGTGAAAAGCCGGGCGCACCTCTTTGCTGAGGTGCGCCCGGCGGATATCAGTAGGGTGGTTGTAAATTTATTTGTTGAGTTTTTCGGCCTGATTTTTGAGTGCGGCAGCGCCTTCGTCAAGTTTGTCTGCCACGCCTTTCTTGACGTCGTCAACGGCTTTTGCTCCGGCATCCTTGACGTTGCCAACCACTTCTTTGGCTTTGTTTTCAACGCCGTCTTTCACGTTGGCTGCGACATTTTTGACGCTGTCGACCACTTCGGCCGATTTATTTTTAACGTTTTCTTGAATTTCATTGTATTTATCCTGCACGGCCTCTACGGTGCCGATGATATTGCCTTTTGCATCGACGTATGCCCCGTCGACCACGGTGGCTATCACATTTCCTGCTGAGTCGAGGAGCTGCTCGCCTTCGACTACGAATCCGGCGGGGAGCACGGTGCCTCCGTTGTCAGGGAGTTCGTTGGCTGCGTTGTCATTCTCGGCTTTGTTGCTCTTTGAGCAACCTACGATTGCAACAGCGCAAAGTGCGGCTGCGCAGATAAGTAATTTTTTCATTGTCTGATATATTTAGAATTGATTGTTGTCGATATTGAAACGTTTTTTTGCCATGCCTGATGTGAGGCATCATAATTATCAACATTGCAGAGTTGTAAAAGTTCATGCGCGGGCGTGATTTTTTTGTTGTGGGTGTGGTGATGTCGCTGCGGGCGGTAGCCGGGGCGGGGGCGTCTCGCCCCCGTAGTGTCACCGGGGAGTATGGCGGGATGGTGTGGAGCATACCACAGTCCGCCCTTCCCGGGCTTTGCGAGAGTGACGGCTTGTTATTCCGGGGCTGCGCCAGCTCCGCGTTCTGCGAACCCCGGTTAATCACGAACACGAGGGTATTGCAGCATCCTCAAAATGTAGGGATTTTTCAGTGTTATGCGACACCCTCTCCGCGTGGTGGCTGTTCAGAGGCGGCCTTGCTCGATCAGGGTGGCTATGCGGTTGAGGGTGGCGTCATCTTTGTTTTTTTCGGGTTGGTATTTGCTGTTGATATTGACACCGAACAGTTTGCCGAAGCCGTGGTAGAATGCGGCTCTTGTTGAGCCGAGAAAAGCTTTGAGGATGTCGTAGCCGCTCTGGTTGGTCTCGCGCCCTATGAGTTTGACGAGTATTTTTGCCTGTCCTTTGGTGAAGCGCCTGAGCTGGGGCTTGTATTGGTCGAACACTTCATTTTCCATCTCTTTGAGATAGGCTTTGCGCTCCTGCTCGGTGTCGAACGTCAGAAGGTATTCGTAGGTCTCGGTGAGGGTCTCGGCGATGAGTTTTGCGTAGGGGAGGGCTTTGCGCACATCGCGGACTGTGCGCCAGTAAAATTCCTCTTCTTTTTTGTTTTTGAACCGGAGAGGAGGAAACACGTCGATGTCGTTGAAAACGAGCATCATCACCGTGTCGCCGTCGATCACGGTGTGATATTTGCCTCTGAACACTTTCTGCCGCACGCGCTTCAGCGCCGCTTCGTCGGGGTCGTCGTCGGCCTCCGGGGTGGCGCTGTGGCCTGTGATTGCTGTCATTATGCCTGCAATCAGGGCTGCGGCGATTTTCAGATAGGGTGTCATGTCAAGAATGCGTGGCCCCCCGGGGCAAATTTTATTGCGGGTTGTGGGGCACAGGAGGATAGTCGAGGGTGTAGTGGAGTCCGCGTGACTCTTTGCGCTCCTTGGCCTGACGCATTATCAGATAGCCTACGTTGATGATGTTGCGCAGTTCGCATATCTCTCGCGATGCCTTAGAGCATTTAAACAGTTTTTCGGTCTCTTCGTAGAGAATGTCGAGACGGTTCCACGCGCGGTCGAGGCGCAGGTTGGAGCGTACAATACCAACGTATGTGCCCATGATTTGGTTTACCTCCTTGATGCTCTGGGTGATGAGCACCATCTCTTCGGGGTGGCGAGTGCCTTCGTCGTTCCATGCGGGCACGTCGGTGCGGAATGTGTAGTGGCCTATCATCTGCGCGGCGTGGCGTGCGGCGGCGTCGGCGTAGACCACTGCCTCTATCAGGGAGTTTGAGGCCAGGCGGTTGCCTCCGTGCAGGCCGGTGCATGAGCATTCCCCCATGGCGTAGAGGCGTTTTATCGATGACTCTCCGTTGCTGTCGACCTTTATGCCTCCGCAGAGATAGTGGGCGGCGGGAGCCACGGGTATATAGTCTTTGGTTATGTCGATGCCGAGCGAGAGGCATTTGCGGTAGATGTTGGGGAAGTGGCGGCGTGTTTCTTCGGGGTCTTTGTGGGTGACGTCGAGATATACGTGGTCGGCGCCGCTCTGTTTCATCTCCGAGTCGATGGCGCGAGCCACGATGTCGCGCGGAGCGAGCGACAGCCGCGGGTCGTATTTATGCATGAATTCCTCACCTTTGAGGTTGCGGAGCACAGCTCCGTAGCCGCGCATGGCTTCGGTGATGAGAAATGACGGACGGTCGCCGGGATGGTAGAGTGCGGTGGGGTGAAACTGGATGAACTCCATGTCTTTCACGGTGCCTTTGGCGCGGTAGACCATCGCGATGCCGTCGCCGGTGGCAACGAGCGGGTTTGTGGTGGTCTGGTAGACGGCGCCCACGCCGCCTGTAGCCATCAGAGTGACTTTTGCGAGGAAGGTGTCGACGGTCGATGTCTCCTGGTTGAGCACGTAGGCGCCGTAGCATGTGATGTCGGGTGTGCGTCGAGTGACGATGCGTCCCAGGTGGTGCTGGGTGATTATCTCGATTGCGAAATGATGCTCAAAGATGTCGATGTTGGGGTGTTCGCGCAGGCGTTTTATGAGGCTCTGCTGTATCTCGTAGCCGGTGTTGTCGGCATGGTGGAGAATGCGGAATTCGCTGTGTCCGCCCTCGCGGTGAAGGTCAAACTCGCCGTCGTCGCGGCGGTCGAAGTCGACGCCCCATCCGATGAGTTCGCGTATCTGTCCGGGTGCTTCCTCCACTACTTTTCTCACGGCCTCGGGGTCGCTCAGATAGTCGCCCGCTATCATTGTGTCGTTGAAATGTTTTTCGAAATTGTCGACAGCGAGGTTTGTGACAGATGCCACGCCGCCTTGAGCGAGTGCGGTGTTTGCTTCGTCGAGAGTGGTCTTGCAGATGAGGGCCACGCGTGCGGTCTGGGCTGCCTTGAGTGCGAAACTCATGCCGGCGATGCCGCCGCCGATTACCAGATAGTCATATTCGTAAGTCATCGTCGTGTTGGTTATACCCGCAAATTTACTATAATTTATAATAAGTAACTGTTAAAAATTATTTTATATTAACCATTCTCCATTGTTTTGATATTCTGCAGGCCAAAATTGTGGTAAAATTTACAAAACCGGAGGAGCGGCAGCGTTGTTTTCATTGGAAACAACGTTTCAACCGTCAGCTACATTATATGATTTATGAGAGGAAGGGTAATCAACATAGTGTCAATGCTCGTTGCCGCCGTGATGACAGCCGAGGGAGCCATGGCTCCGCGTTACGAGCGCCTGCTGCTGCCTCGCGAGCAGGCGCGTGTCGACGTCGAGGCCGAGAGTGCGCGTATGCTCGCGACTGTCGAAACCGATGACTCGCCGGTGAGCATCTACGACATGCCTTATTCCATCAATGCGAGCTATCCGGATTTCAAGCGTCTGGGTGGCAACACGGCAGTGCTTATGGTGGGCGGTGTCGCCACTCTGGCTATTCTCTCCGTGCTTCCCGAAGATGCCACGGCGTGGAACAAGAAGGAGACGCGCACCGTGCCGATGTTTCAGCGCTATTTCGACCATGTGATGCACGGTCCGGTCATTGACCAAGACAACGCGATATTCAATTATGTGCTCCACCCCTACGCTGGAGCCGCATATTATATGAGCGCCCGCTCGCAGGGTTTCAATGTGTGGCAGTCGTGGCTGTATTCGTTTCTGGTGTCTACGGTGTTCTGGGAATTTGGCGTTGAGGCGTTTATGGAATATCCGTCGATACAGGACCTGATAATAACGCCGATGGGCGGCCTTGTGCTGGGCGAGGCATTCTATCTTGCCAAGCGCTATATCGTGCAGCACGACTATGAACTGCTGGGCACGAAGTGGCTCGGTTATCCGGTGGCGTTTCTTCTTGATCCGGTCAACGAGTGTCTGGGCTATTTCCGCGGCAACAATGCCCACGGCTGGAGCAGCCGCCATCACCCGGAGTCGCCGGTCAACTTCACGCCGCAGATCACGCCGCTGAGAGGCGGAGGTGTGGGCTACGGCTTCTCTCTAAATCTGACGTTCTGAAAGAGGCCTGATTGGCACGTAAGGTCGTAAATGCGGCAAATCCGTTTCGTTTTGAATAATACGGACAGTTGAAGCAATTTTTTCAAAAACTGGCGTAAAAGTATTATGCAATATTTGCCATTATTGCGACTTTTGCGACAGAATGTCTAACCTAATCATTATAACATGAGCATTTTTACCAAAAATCTAATGCTTGTCGCAGCCGCGACAACAGCTCTCGGAGCAAGTGCAGAAGCTACGTGGGAGCTTAATCAGAATTCGCCCAATTTTACCATCGCACTTCAGGGCGGCCGTGGTGTAATGGCTGATTTCACCAACAACGGTCACCTTGACATCTATTATTCCGGCAACTCATGGAATTCTATCTATGATCATCCGGGACTCTGGCCATGGCAGATGTCGTCAAATTTGATTATTAATAATGGCGACGGCACTTTTACCGAGGATATCATAGGCTCGGAAGGTACCGGCGAATTTAATGAGACCGACCTTGACGGCGAAGGAAATCCCAAAGAATATTACAGATATGTCGATCCCAAGCACGGCATTGCCCCCGTTAAGTTCGGCCATTACGCTACATTTGATTATAACAACGACGGTCTTGTCGACTTCCTCGTTTCAGGTGTGACAAGCGGCGACGACTATGCCGGTTACCGCGAGAGAATTCCCAACAAGATTGAATACAGCTGGACAAATGATGACGGTGGCATTGAAACACGACAAGCATTCACTGTTCTCTATAAAAACCTTGGAGACGGACGTTTCGAAATCGTAGAGGACTGCAATCTACCCGTTGTGCTTGCCGATGACAACCACGGACAGAGCATGTTCATGAACACTGTTGCATGGGGTGACTATGACCACGACGGATATGTCGATGTGGCTTTCTCCGGTCTTGTAATCAATGCCGATCCGGGCGAGCCTAACCGAGTCTCACAGCTTTGGCGTAATGTCGATGGTACCGGACGTTTCGAACAAATGAATATTGCCGAAACCCGGGGGGGAACCTGGACTAATGCTGTGACCGAGGGTGAGGGTGAGGAGAAAGTGGAATTGATTCCTTCGCGTGAACTTGAAGGATGGTTCCTTCTCATGTCAGGAAATGTCACAATGGCCGACATAAACAATGACGGATGGCTTGATCTTGTGTTTGATGGCTGGGCTGACAAGGTGAGCGACGGAATTTATGAAGTAGGATCAAACGGACGCGTATATCTCAATCAGCCCGATGAAAACGGCGGCCGCAAATTTGTAGACATCACAGACCGTACCGGCGGCTTCTATCTTACCCGTTCAGGCAATACTCAGCTTGTTGACTTTAACGGTGACGGATATCTTGACCTTATCAATGCCGGATACGGAGACCACGGTATCGGTTGGAAAACTCTTCTGTTCAACAACAATCTCGGTGATGATCCGGAAACAGCACCTGAAGAAATCTTTAATTTCGGTGACTCTATGGATCAATACGGTCTGCCTAATGAGGAATGCATGTCAATTGTCGTGCGCGACTTTGACGGTGACGATTGCCTTGATCTCCTCTATATCGGCAAGCAGGAGGAAGCTATCTTCTACGGAAACATGGCCGGAACTTTTGACCGTTCGGCTAATTTCGCTATCCGCGGTTTTGATGCTCGTGACGGCTTTGAGGCTATAGGTGACTGGACCGGTAATGGTCTTGCCGACCGTTTCCAGACAGGTTATACCTGGATACATGACAATGCAGAGATGGACGGAAAGAATTATCGTGAACTTACAGGCAACGGTGGAGACTGGGGCTGGGGCAAATGGCTCTGGAACAACACTACCGATGTGGAAATCATCGTTCCCGACGCTCCCGCTAATGTAAGAACTTCTCTTGATGAGGAAGCCAAGACAATCACCATCGAATGGGATGACGTAGACGCATATAACTGCGCATATAATGTAGTGGTGCTGACTCCTTCAGGCAAGGTTATCGCCAATCTGCCCGTTGACCCCGTTACCGGTTTCGTGAAAGTTGCCGAAAACAAGAACATCGCCATCCGTCCCTTCGTCAACAAATACACTCTTCCCTACAATGAAGTGGGTGAATACAAGATTGGCGTGCAGGCTGTAAGCCTCAATAACGAAAAGGCATCAGCCATCATCTGGGGCGAGTCGCTCAGCAGCGTGGGGAATATCGTATCGGATATGGCCGCTGTAAATGTGAAAGTTACGGTGGAGGGTAACACCATCGTAGCCAACGCCGACACCAATGCCGATGTCAAGATTGTCGACATGATTGGCCGCACGATAGCTACAGGTGTCACCAATGCTCCCATCAATGTGGAGGCCAAGGGTGTGCTCATCGTCAACGTAGCAGGCAAATCTGTGAAAGTTGTCAAATAAGACTGACTCAGAGAGTGTTTGAATTTAAATCAAATTAATCCAAACACACTCTCAATGTCATAACACAAATAGCGGAATGCCGCGGCCCCACCTTACGGGTCGTGGCATTTATGCATTCTTGCCGATCGGGAAAACAGTGCGTGAGGCCGTTGTTCTCGTTCTTGATTAATAATTTTTTAGACAGATGGCGGGGAAAATAGTTGAGAGGTCAAAAAAAATGGCTAAATTTGCAGATGTCAGAGTGTCAGCCTGTGACAGGGCATTGGCTCGCCTGACACCGCTTTCATAATTTATCACCGCTTATTTACTTGTATATATGGGTATAGCGACAACCACAGCCGGAAACGGAGCGCCGTCAATCGAGCGTCCTCTCTACGGCTACCGGAAATATAATGTCATCAACAACGCCGCCGGCTGGCTATGTTTTATCATTGCCGCAGTCACATATCTGCTGACACTCGAGCCTACGGCAAGTTTCTGGGACTGCCCCGAGTTTATCTCGCAGGGTGCCAAACTTGAGGTGGGCCACCCGCCGGGCAACCCGATTTTTATTCTCGCCGCAAGATTTTTCATCAATTTCGCGGGGGGCGATGTGTCGAACTACGCATTTGCCGTCAACGCCATGTCGGGTCTGCTCAGTGCCGGGACTATCCTGTTGCTGTTCTGGACAATAACGCATCTGGTGAGACGTCTGATGGTAGGGCGCTCAAAAGAGGCTCTCACACTGTCGCAGCTGCTTGTTGTGATTGGGTCGGGACTATGCGGCGCGTTGCTCTATACGTGGAGCGACACATTCTGGTTTTCGGCCGTCGAGGGTGAGGTGTATGCATTCTCGTCATTCTGCACAGCACTGGTGTTCTGGCTGTTGCTCAAATGGGACAACCGTGCCGATGAGCCTCATGCCGACCGCTATCTCATACTTGTCACATTCATAATCGGTGTTTCGATAGGTGTGCATCTGCTCAATCTGCTGACCATTCCGGCGCTGGGTCTCATTATCTATTACCGCAAGTCGCAGCATATCAACGGCAACCGCACGCTGCTCAAGGTGGCTACATGGCTTATGTGGGCTGTTGCGGCCGCAGTGGCTGCAGTGACTGTGGTGCTTCTTGTCAACGGCTACTATGCAGCGTCGCTTCTCGCGCTGTGTGTGTGCGCCATGTGCTGGTTCTACCGCCAGTCGCCCACGTTCCGGTTCTCGCTGCTGTCGCTGTTTCTGTCGTTTGTGGTGGTGGCGCTCATTCTCTACGGTCTGGTGCCGGGCTTCATCGAGATAGCCCAGTATTTCGAACTTTTCTGCGTCAATACGCTCCATCTGGGTTATAATATCGGTGTGCTTGTCTACGCGGTGATATTACTCGGAGTGCTGATATGGTGCATATCGTCGCTCTACCGCCAGAAGTCGCGCCGTCAGATACAGATCTCGTTCGCGCTGTCGGTAGTGCTTTCCGGCATTCCGTTTATCGGCAGCTCGCTGCTCATACCCTTTGTGCTGACCGCCGCGCTCGTGGCCTATCTTTTCATGGCACGCCGCCTGTCGGTGCGTTTCCTGACGATTACGGCACTCAGCATCCTGGTGATTTTTATCGGCTACACGTCATACACACTGCTTCTGATACGCGCGTCGGCCAATCCGCCGATGAACCAGAATGCCCCCGACAACGTGTTCACCCTCTCGTCATATCTCAACCGCGAGCAATATGGCGACACGCCTTTGTTCTTCGGCCCGTCGTTTGCGTCGACACCCGAATATACGATACTCTATAACGAAAACGGACAGCCTATGCAGGAGTTGCGCAGCAGCAACGGCAAAGCGTCATACGACAAGCAGGTAAAGACCTCGCCCGACCAGCCGGACCGCTACGTGCGTCTCGACCCCAAGCTCAAGCCCCACATGGTGCCTAACATGATATTCCCGCGCATGTATTCGCAGCAGCCGGGTCACCCGCAGGGCTATCTCAGATGGATAGGGGAGACGATGGAATCGCTTCCCACAGAGAAAGTGAGCATATATTATGATGAGGACGGCAATCCGTTCAGCATACCGGGTCAGGACCTGCGCGAGGAGGTGCCGGTGCTCTCGTTTGAGCAAAATCTGCGCTATTTCTTTGATTATCAGCTCAACTACATGTACTGGCGCTATTTCCTGTGGAATTTTGCCGGCCGTCAGAATGACCTTCAGGGACAGGATGAGCTCAACCGCGGAAACTGGATTTCCGGAATACCGTTTATCGACAATCCCCGTCTTGGTGACCAGTCGCTTCTGCCGCCAGACTACGGTTCTGACAACAAGGGTCACAATGTGTTCTACATGCTTCCGCTTCTGATGGGTCTGCTCGGCATCGCCGCCCAGCTTGTCAGAGGCAAGGAGGGTATATGCCAGTTCTGGATAGTGTTTATATTCTTCTTCATGACCGGTATAGCCATCGTGCTCTATCTCAACCAGCCGCCGATGCAGGTGCGCGAGCGCGACTATGCCTACGCCGGGTCGTTCTACGCGTTCTCGATATGGATCGGCATGGGAGTCTACGGCCTGTGGCTGATTGTAAGGTCGCTGTTCGGCAAGAAGCAGAGCGACCGGGGCGTGCGTCGCGCGGCAGCTGCTGTGGCCTGCGTGGCGGGCGTGCTCGTGCCGGTGCAGATGGTGTCGCAGACATGGGATGACCACGACCGCTCCGGCCGCTACACCACGCGTGACTTCGGCATGAACTATCTGTCGTCGGTCGATGAAAACGGCATAATATTCACCAACGGCGACAACGACACATTCCCTCTGTGGTATGCCCAGGAGGTTGAAGGCTACCGCACCGACGTGCGCGTCGTCAACCTCTCGTATCTCACCACCGACTGGTATGCGAGCCACCAGAAACTACCGTCGTATAACGCTCCGGCCATCGAGTTTCAGGCTCAGCCCGAGGACTATGCCTACGACCGCATGCAGGTGGTCTACGTCTACGGCCGCGACTCGCTGCCTGTCGATGTATTCTCGTCGCTCAATGATCTTTACGTGAGTCCCGACGCCGAATTCAACGGCATGCGTGTGCTCAACCACCCGCAGATGTATATACCCGTAGATGTCGACGATGCCGTCAAGGCCGGTGTCATATCTGCCGAGGAAGCCCCCGCTGCCGATGACTTCATCTTTGTCGACTGGTCAGGCAAGAACTCGGCGTCGCTCGGCGACCTGCTGTCGCTCGACATGGTGGCCCACGGAGCAGCCGACGGCTGGAAACGTCCGGCCTATTTCGCCATGACGGTGCCTGACGACTATTATCTCAACCTGTCGCCCTACCTGCGCAACACCGGTCTGGCCTATCAGGTGACTCCGATACGCGACGCAGGATACAATTCAGGCCAGACACTTTCGGTTGCCACCGACAAGATGTATGACAATGTAATGAACAAATTCCGCTGGGGCGGACTTGACAGCGGCGACGACATCTATCTCGACGAGACAGTGCGCCGCATGGTGACTACCCACCGCTCCACGCTCATCGACCTTGCCAACGCGCTCTATAATGAAGGCATCTATGCGATGTATGACGTGACCGAGGGTGAAGACGGTTCGTTTGAGGAGACAGTCAACGAGGAGAATGCCGGATATGCCAAAGAGCGTTTCCGCAAGTCGGCCGAAGTGCTCGACCTCATTCAGGAGAAACTTCCCGCCCGCGTGTCGCCTTACTCCGTGCAGATCGGACAGCAGATCGGACAGCTTTACATGCTTCTGGGCGAAGAGCTTCAGGACGACGCTCTGACCGACAAGGGGCTTGACATGCTTCTGGGCGAGATTCGTCACTTCGCGCCGCATGTGCCCTATCTCTATTCGCTTGTCATGGATCGGGAGAAGAATTCGAAGAGAAGAAATCCGGTCACTGTCTATGACATAGCGGTGTCGAGTGTCGACAGCTATGTGCCTTATCACCTGCTTCAGATCATTACGATGTATCGCAACGGCGGAGGCGACGAGGAAAGGCTCAATGCCGTGCTTGGCGAGACTGCCGGAAAGGGATTTGAAGAAAAACTCGAACGTCTGCTCGAGGGTATAATGTAAAAGCCTGCGGGCATCAGCTCACTGCGACATGTGGATCGAACAACCCCCGCTGCTCTATCGCCTCCTCTTCCCGGAGGCGATATGGCGGGTGAAAAAGCGCAAACGCAAGGTGGCGTATCTGACCTTTGACGACGGTCCGATACCGGAGGTCACGCCGTGGGTGCTCGACACGCTCGACCGCTACGGCGTAAAGGCCACTTTCTTTTTCGTGGGCGACAATGTGCGCAAATATCCGCATCTCTATGAAGAGGTGAAGCGCCGCGGCCACAGCTACGGCAACCACACCATGCATCATCTGCAGGGGTTCAAGACCCCGCGGATGCGCTACATGCGCGACATCACCGAGGCCGACGCGCTGATTGACTCCCCGCTGTTCAGGCCGCCTCACGGGTTGCTGCGCTGGGCGCAGGCCAAGGCTATAAAGAAGCATTACAACATCGTGATGTATGACCTCGTGACGCGCGACTACAGCATAAAGATGACGCCGGCTCTGGTGTTCTACAATATACGCCGCTATGCGCGCAACGGTTCCATAATAGTGTTTCATGACTCCCTCAAGGCCGAGCGCAACATGAAAGAGGTGCTCCCCAGGGCTATCGAATGGCTGAGAAATGAAGGATATGAGCTGCTCCCACTGCCCATGTGACGGCAATCGGCCGTTTACGTTGCCCGCGGAGTGGGTGGCGGATATCGATGGAGCGGCCTACGGAGTGGCGCGTGCCGCGGCGGTGGATTGCGTGAGCATGGATCTGTTCGACCGGTGGATCGGGAGCGGTATGCACGGCGGCATGCACTACATGGAGAATTACCGCGAACTGCGCGGCGATCCGCGGCTGCTTCTGCCGGGAGCGCGGTCGGTGGTGGTCGTGGCCTTTTCTTATTATCATTCCGACCAGTGTGAGGGAAATCTCGGCCGCATCGCAGCCTACGCCCACGGCGATGACTATCACGACGAGGTGAGGCGGCGCCTCGAGAGGCTTGCGGCGCGCATTGCGGAGACTTGCGGCGGCACTACTCGCGTGTGTGTCGACACGGCGCCATTGCCCGAACGATACTGGGCTGTGAGGGCAGGGGTGGGGTTTATAGGCCGTAACCGCATGCTTATTGTGCCGGGGGGTGGCAGCTATATGTTTATCGGTGTTGTGCTTGCCACGGCTCTCCTGACGGCATCGCGGCCGTGCACGATGCATTGTGTTGGCTGCGGCAGATGTGTGGATGCATGTCCGGCCGGTGCAATCACAGATGATGGAGTGGATGCCCGGCGATGTCTGTCGGCTCTCACTATCGAGCACCGCGGGGAGTTTCCTGCCGGCACAGACCTTTGCGGGCGGCTCTACGGCTGCGATATATGCCAGAGGGTGTGTCCGCACAACAATGGGCTGGCTGACACTCCGATAGCATGCTTTCATGCCCGCGACTCGCTGCGTGAACTCACGCCGGAAAAGATACTTGACATGGAGCAGGCCGACTTTTCCGCCATAATGCGCCGCTCGGCAATCAAGCGCGCCAAACTCGCAGGACTGCAGCGCAACGCCCGGCTCTTATGCCGTGACGGGAAACAGTCGCATGTGTGATGCGTTCAGTGGTCTATACCTGACAGTTCGGCAGGCGACATGCGACTAAGCACTATCGCGCTTTCGGGCCCCATGTTGAATATCAGGTCAAGTATGCTCAGATGCGGTATGAACCCGAACTTGTCGCGGCGCACCTGATAGTATTCCACTGCGACAGTGCTGATGTCGGCAAGTGTCACAGCCTGAAGTTCCGGTGATGCGGAGTCAGTCGCTTCAGAGGCATAGACCACTTCGTTGTCTAATCCGAGCACGCGGCGCACAGCTTCGTCGGCCGCACGGCACAGCGAGGCCACATCTGTAAATTCATCGGGGGTCGAGGCAGAGAAAAAGCGCCTGAAACGGTCGATGTAAAACTCGAAGAACGGTGTGCGTCCGTAGGCCGAGGCGAGTGTTTCCGACACGACATGCCACCATTGTCCGTGACGGGATATGGCGATGTCGCTCCACCGCAGTGGCCCGCTGACATTGTCGCGGCGGCTCACTGGCACTGTCAGCGACTTGATGCCGTGAGTGTCGACAATATCCATGCGGTGTGTGTCTTTCTGGCGCTTGTCATAACGGGCGGTGTCGTCGACAATTACGCGTCGGCAGGCTCCCATCGCGGCATAATATTCCACCCGGCCGAAGTAGCGCGGCAGCAGAGTCAGCTGTGCGTGCAGATTTCCGAAACGGCTCATTTGTCGGGATTTGCATCGCGGAAAATACGGTTCCAACGTATTTTTCCGTCAAATATCGATTTATCCTTGTCAAACGATATGAGCACACCTACGGGAGTGCCGACGATATGGTCTTCGGGCACAAAACCCCAGTAACGGGAGTCAAGCGAATTGTCGCGGTTGTCGCCCATCATGAAGTAATAATCCATATCGAAGGTATAGGTGTCGGCCGGCTGACCGTTGATATATACTTTGCCATCTTTCCACTGCGCGTCGGGATGGTTTTCATACACGCGGATAGCGCGCTCGTAGAGAAGCCAGCTGTCATAGTCGAGGGGCACGGTCATTCCCTTTTTCGGGATGAGCACGCCGTCGTCGCCGCCATAGTCGGAACGAGTCCAGCCCTCACGTGCCGAAAGCTCGAAGGGGAAAATGTGCAGAGGGTCGTTGTCGGCCGGCTCACGCGTCACCTGCGCCACATGAGGGTATGCCTCCACCTTTGCAAGCATGTCGCGGGTGAGCGGCAGGCGGTAGACCGGCATATATCCGTCGGGCACGGCCAGGCGGATACGGTCATCTAGGGCTATGTCAAGTTCGTCAAAGAAGCTGTCGGGCAATGGATTGCCGTCGGTAATAACGTAGTAGGCAAACTGCGCGTCGCGCGGCATTGCCTGCTTTTCACCGTCAATCCATATCTCTCCGTTGACAATCTTCAGACGCTCTCCGGGGAGACCTACCGCACGCTTGACATAGTTCTCGCGGCGGTCGACCGGACGGGTTATTTTCTTTCCGAACACAGCTTCGTTGTTGTTGATGGCGTCGTAGCCGTTCATCGCCACAAGCTGGTAATAGTCGGGGTTGGGCACTTTCGACATCACAGTGTCGCCTGCCGGGAAATTGAACACCACGATATCTCCGCTTTCCACAGAGCGAAGTCCGGCAAGACGGTGATACTTCACGCTCGGCCACTCAAGATAACTTTTGCAGTTTAGTATAGGCAGAGTGTTGTGCACCAGGGGGAAATGCACCGGAGTCATCGGTACGCGCGGCCCGTAGGTCAGTTTGTTGACAAAGAGATAGTCGCCGGTGAGAAGTGTCTTTTCAAGCGATGACGACGGTATGGTGTAGTTCTGGCCTATGAAGTTGAACACGAAATATACCAGAATGAGGGCGTAGACCAGAGCGTCGACCCATGCCATGACTGTTCTGACGGTCTTGCTTTTGCTTTTCTTCCACCAGGTGAAGGGGATATAACCTGTTATATAGATGTCAAACAGCAGGAAGAGGACGAGTATCAGCCACCATGTCTGCATCCATATTGTAAATCCGACCCAAAGCGCGGCGACAATGCCGAAACGCACCCAGCGGGAGGTCTTGATATTGGCAGTCCGGGCTTTGAGACTTTGTTTTGCTTTTGCGATGAACTTTCTGAAGCCTGAGGTTGAGCCTGTCTTCGGAGTGTTTGTATTGTTGTTTTCCATTTATGAAATCATTTAAGAAGGTCGCCCATGAGTTGCTCCATAGTGATAATGCCGTGGCGGCCTTTTGTGTATTCGGCTGCTATTACAGCGCCCAGAGCGAAGCCCTCGCGTGAGTTGGCCTCATGCTCGATTGTGATTGTGTCGACCGGCGATTTCCAGTTTATGATGTGTGTGCCCGGCACCTCGCCCTCTCTGCGGTGCTCGATTACCATGGCGTCGTCGCCTGCGGGCTCTTCGGTCCAGCGGGCGATACGGGCCGTCTCATCGATGATTTCCTCGGCGAGAGTTTTGGCTGTGCCGCTCGGGTGGTCGAGTTTGTGGATATGGTGTATCTCGAGCATCGACGGCTTATATTGGCTGAAATGGTTCATGATGCGGGCAAGATAACGGTTTACGGCGAAGAATATATTCACGCCGACGCTGAAATTGGAGGTCCAGAAAAATGTAGCGTCATATTTTTCGATCATGGGTCGAAGGTCATCGACAGAGCCCCAGGCTGTGGTGCCTGACACTACAGGCACGCCACGCTCGAAAGCACGCTCATAATTGGCTACGGCGGTAGACGGGACGGTAAATTCTATTGCGACATCGGCCGAACGGAATTCGTCGGAATCAAAATCCTCCTGATTGTCGACGTCGATGATTGCCACTATCTCATGCCCTCTCTGGCGGGCGATATTCTCTATCATGCGGCCCATTTTACCGTGACCGATAAGTGCTATTTTCATATCTGATATAATTTTATCCCACAAATTTAATCATTTAACACCAAATGCCAAAAATCAACAAATAAATTCAGCATATTGCACGTCAATATGTCCGTTCCTGAAATAGGTTGACTCGGTTTGTGATGTTTACTGATTGATGTTT
>ERZ778514.216-NODE-216-length-58602-cov-4.812253_pt1 | contig 58602 bp, 46 predicted proteins | sample MGYA00510344_ERZ778514 | MGnify/ENA primary metagenome ERZ778514 (study PRJEB29527, sample SAMN07138968) | mouse gut metagenome | material: feces | host: mouse | place: China:Nanjing | collected 2016-01-25 ...
AAATAATTATGGCGGGGCTGTCGAGGTGTCGGATATTTCGGTAAGGCAACAATAGTGATACAAACGGTAACAAATGTTACGTCATCTGTTACCGTTTCCGTATATCTTTGCGACAGTTAAAAAACCACAAAAATGAATAATCTGCTGATAACCTTATTGACTTGTGCCTGTCTGTTTTCATTGGATGCGTCAGCATCCGTAAAAGCACTTGAGATTCTCCATCTTGCCAATGAACAGAATATTGTAAATATCGCTTCTGCGAAAAGATATCTTCTCCTTCCTGTCCAGGACAATGCTCCTGAGGCGAAATTGTATGTCGTTTCCGCCAACAGGAGAATATTGGGACGGGAGATCAATATCCGTCTTGCAAGGGAACGGGTGGACTATATCGTACCTCTCGATCTTTCGGATTTTGCAGGTAAAGATATAAAGATAGATGTCCAGGGTATGCCTGCTCCTTCTGTATGCTGGAAATATATGACTCTTTCAGATACATTTGATAGGACCAACAGAGAATACTGGAGACCTGTCTACCATCATACTCCTGTATACGGCTGGATGAACGACCCTAACGGGATGTTCTATAAAGATGGTACATATCACCTTTATTATCAGTACAATCCTTATGGCTCTACTTGGGGGAACATGCACTGGGGGCATTCAACCAGTAAGGACCTTGTGACTTGGACGGATGAAGGAATTGCTCTTTCTCCGGATGCTTGGGGAGCGATATTCAGCGGCTCATGCGTGGTGGACGCCGAGAATACGTCAGGTTTCGGTGAGGGGGCGGTAGTGGCTTTCTACACTTCTGCCAAGCCGACTCCGTGGGGCGATGTACAGGCGCAGAGTATTGCCTATAGCACTGACAATGGCAAGACATTCGTCAAATATGACAACAACCCTGTCGTGACTTCTGATTTGAGAGACTTCCGTGACCCGAAGGTGTTCTGGTATGCTCCGGGGAAACATTGGGTTATGGTTCTTGCGGCGGGACAGGAGATGCTGATATATTCTTCGCCAAATCTTAAGGAATGGTCGTACGAAAGTTCATTCGGCCTGCGGGATGGTGCCCATGGGGGCGTATGGGAATGTCCGGACCTGATAGAGATGCCGATATATGGCACTGATGAAAAGAAATGGGTGCTGATTTGCAACATCAATCCTGGAGGTCCTTTCGGAGGCAGTGCAGCCCAGTATTTTGTTGGCCGGTTCAATGGAAAGAAGTTTGTGAACGAATCTCCGACTGTCACCAAATGGCTTGATTGGGGAAAGGACAACTATGCCACTGTGACATGGTCGGGAGTCCAAGACAGGATTGTCGCCATCGGCTGGATGAGCAACTGGCAGTATCAGGCACAGCTTCCTGTGATGCAGTACCGGGGAGTGAACACCATTCCTCGTGAATTGGAACTTTATGTCAATGACGGTGAGACATATATAAGGACCATACCTGTAAAAGAAGTTGAAACTCTACGTAAAGATTGCATTCATAAGGAGCCTTTCACAGTCGCAGGTGGAGAATCTGTTGTCAATGATTTCCTCAAAAATCCTGACGGAGCCTTTGAATTTGAAGTCAAGATAAAGACTACGAGCGCCAAGGAATCCATAGGGTTCATTCTATGCAATGACAATGGAGAAGAGGTGAAATGTCATTATGATATGTTCAAAGGCCAGTTTGTAATGGACAGGACAAGGAGCGGGAAGGTTGATTTCAGCAGGGATTTTCCTGCCGTGACCGTGGCTCCTGCCAATCTGGGCAAGACGGTTTCTCTCCGTGTCTTCGTGGACAAGACAAGCGTGGAGATATTCGGTGAAGACGGCAAGTTTGTTATGACCAATCTTGTTTTCCCTACAAGACCGTACGACACTATCCGTTTCTTCGCTACCGATGGAGGCTATAACGTCAAGTCGTTGGATATTTATAATTATTAATTTCTTGAAGAGGGGGATTCCCGACCAGATCGGGAATCTTGATGAAAATGAAATACAGTTGCTTATGAGTAAAAATACAGTCGTGACCCTAATCCCTTTAATGTTTTGCTTCTTTGCAATGGGGTTTGTGGATTTGGTGGGCATTGCCTCCAATTATGTAAAGGCTGACCTCGGGCTAACCGATGCCCAGGCCAATGTCTTCCCTTCATTGGTGTTTTTCTGGTTCCTGATCTTCTCCGTCCCTACAGGAGTTCTGATGAACAGGATAGGCAGGAAAAATACAGTCCTTCTGAGCCTGATTGTGACCTTTGTGTCATTGGTGCTTCCTGTTTTCGGAGAAGGATTCGGTATTATGCTTGTGTCATTCTCTTTGTTGGGTATAGGGAACGCTATTATGCAGACTTCCCTTAATCCGTTGATGAGCAATATTATCAGTGGGGAAAGACTTGCGAGCAGCCTGACTTTCGGTCAGTTCGTGAAAGCCATAGCCTCTTTTCTCGCGCCTTATATTGCGATGTGGGGAGCGATGGCTTCAATGCCGACATTCGGTCTCGGATGGAGGGTGCTTTTTCCGGTCTATATGGTGATTGCCGTGCTTGCAATTCTTCTGTTGGGCGTTACTCCTATTGAAGAGGAATCCCAGGATAAAGCTTCAGGGTTCAAGGCATGCTTTGCCCTTCTCGGAAAGCCGTTTATCCTGCTTTCTTTCCTCGGGATCATGTGCCACGTCGGCATTGATGTCGGAACTAATACTACGGCTCCAAAGATTCTGATGGAGCGTCTTTCGATGACACTTCAGGAAGCCGGTTTCGCTACGAGCCTGTATTTTATATTCCGTACGGCCGGATGTCTTTTTGGCTCGTTCATTTTGAGCAAGGTGTCGTCCCGGACTTTCTTTATGTTCAGTGTCGTATGTATGCTCGCTGCGATGGCCGGACTGTTCTTCTTTGACACCAAGATGGCCATATATGTCTGCATCGCGCTGATAGGCTTCGGCAATTCCAACATATTTCCTGTAATTTTCTCTCAGGCTCTTCTTTCTATGCCCGGAAAAAAGAATGAGGTGTCAGGACTTATGATCATGGGACTTTTCGGAGGTACGGTGTTCCCTCTTGCGATGGGCTTTGCAAGTGACGCCGTCGGCCAGACAGGTGCCGTGGCCGTGATGACAGCCGGTGTGATATACCTTCTGTTCTATACCTTAAGGATCAGAAAAGCATAATAGTTGACAAATAACACAAAAACAATCAATACAATGGAAAACAATATGATAGTGGGGATGGGAGAAGCTTTGTGGGATGTCTTGCCGGAAGGAAAGAAGATAGGCGGTGCCCCTGCAAATTTTGCTTATCATGTATCTCAATTCGGACTTGAAAGCCGTGTTGTCAGTGCTGTGGGCGATGATGCTCTCGGCAATGATATTCTTGAAAATTTTGCCGGAAAGAACCTGAAATGCATCATAGAGAAAGTTCCTTATCCGACAGGTACCGTTCAAGTGGAACTTGATGCGAACGGAGTGCCCCAGTATGACATCAAAGAAAATGTGGCATGGGACAATATTCCTTTTACCGTTGAACTTGAGGAACTGGCAAAGCACACCAGGACTGTGTGTTTCGGTTCTCTCGCACAGAGGAATGTCGTGTCCCGTGAGACAATAAGAAAGTTTGTGGCAGCTATGCCTCAGGGGGATGAGAGCTACAGAGTCTTTGATGTCAATCTGCGTCAGGGATTCTATACCACAGAGACTTTGTGCGAATCTATGAAAGCCTGCAATATTCTGAAGATTAATGATGAGGAACTTGTGACAGTGAGCCGTCTCTTCGGATATCCGGGCATTGACCTTGAAAACAAATGCTGGATTCTATTGGCCAAATATAATCTGAAGATGCTGATTCTGACCTGCGGAGTCAACGGAAGCTATGTGTTTGTGCCTGGTGAGGTTTCATTCGTGGAAACTCCTGTAGTCGAAGTCGCGGATACGGTCGGTGCAGGTGATTCGTTCACGGCGGCATTCATTTCTTCTATCCTTAAAGGAAAATCGGTACGCGAAGCTCATAAGTTGGCAGTTGAGGTCTCGGCTTTCGTCTGCACCCAGCATGGCGCGATGCCTGTCCTCCCTGAGCGTTTCACGGAATCCTGACTTTTTGCTATCTTTGTAAGAATCAATTATAAAGATAATGAAAAACTACATATTGACCCTATTGGCAGTCTTATGCTTCCTTGTGTCTTCATGCTCGGACACAAGGAAGCAATATTATATTGGAGTTTCCCAGTGCAGCGATGACGACTGGAGAGAGAAAATGAACTCTGAAATCCTGCGTGAGGCTATGTTCTACGAGGGGGTTGAGGTGGAGTTCCTGCTTGCTGACGATGACAATGACAAGCAGAGTGCCGATATAGATTATTTCATTGAGAAAGGAGCCGATCTCCTGATTGTGGCTCCCAATGAAGCGGACGCGGTCACTCCGGCAGTCGAAAGGGCTTTCGATGCCGGCATTCCCGTTGTGCTGGTGGACAGGAAAAGCTCTTCTGAAAAATATACTGCATTTCTCGGAGGGGATAACCTTGCAATCGGTAATGATGTCGGTGAATATGTGGCTGAACTGCTCTCCGGAGAAGGAAGGATATTGGAGATTGCCGGGCTGAAAGGTTCTTCTCCGGCAGTGGAAAGACATGAAGGATTCCTGTCCGCAGTGGATGGATATCCAGGGATAGATGTGGTAGGGACTGTATATTCTGACTGGACCGAAGAGAGTGCCGCCGTGCTGATGGACTCTCTGCTTCGGGCAGGGGTGTATGCGGATATTGTATATGCCCATAATGACAGGATGGCTATAGGGGCTTTGGAGACAGCAAAAAGACTTTCTTCTGATGGAATGCTGTTTGTCGGAGTGGATGCCCTGCCTGGTGAGGGGAATGGTGTCGACCGTGTGCTGAAAGGTGATATGGCCGCTACGTTCATCTATCCGACTTGTGGGGATAAGGTGATGCATGTGGCGATGGATATTCTTCAGGGCAGGGACTTTCAGAGGGAAACGATACTTTCGGCTCCTCTGGTCAGCCGGAGCAATGCGAGGGTCGTGCTTCTGCAGGAAGAGCAGATCTTTAACCTTGATATGAAGGTTGAGAAACTCAACGGGATGATTGACGCATATCTGTTGAAGTATTCTGCCCAAAGAATCATCCTGTATTCAGTCATTGCGGTCATTGTGCTTTTTGCTGCTATGCTTGTGGTTATGATACGGGCATATTGGAATGGGAACAGGCTCAATGCCAGGCTTCTCGCTCAGGCAAAGGAGCTGGAGGAGCAGAGGGACAGGATGGTCGGGCTTACGAAGCAGCTTGAAGAGGCGACGCATGCGAAGTTGACGTTCTTTACCAATGTCTCTCATGATTTCAGGACACCGCTTACGCTGATAGCCGATCCTGTGGAGACTTTGCTTGAAGAGGGTGGCCTTGACGAAAGGCGTACTTCTCTGCTTAGGCTTGTTAATAAAAACGTCAAGATTTTACTTCGCCTTGTAAATCAAATACTTGATTTTCGTACGTATGAAAACGGAAAGATGGGTTTGACCCTGTCCGGTGTCAATCTGAAACTGTCTGTACAGGAGTGGTGCAATAATTTCAAGTCTCTGGCTTTGAAAAGACATATTTGTTTTGACTGCAGAATTGATGATGACGGGGACTGGATTATGGATCTTGATGCAGAAAAGATTGAAAGGGTGTTCTTCAATCTTGTTTCGAATGCTTTCAAGTTCACTCCCGAAAACGGGGCAATCGATGTCCGTCTCTCCCGCAAAATTTCGGATGATGGGGAGTTTGCGGTGCTGAGCGTGGCTGACACCGGCTCGGGTATGTCTGCAGGACATGTAGCACATATATTCGATATGTTCTATAAGATTGATGTCACTCATTCCGGATCTGGAATCGGACTGGCCTTGACCAAGGCTTTTGTAGAGCTTCATGATGGAACTTTGACTGTGAATAGCGAAGAAGGTAAGGGCAGCCGTTTTGTCGTGGAACTGCCTGTGAGACGCAATATGGTGTCTGAGTCTGTGGAGACGGTCACTCCTAAAATTGCTGCAAGCACTGTCGATGCCGAACTGTCGGATGTCGTTGAGCCTTTGAGCAGTCAAGAGAGCGGGACAACTGTACTTGTGATAGATGACAACAAGGATATCAGGGAATACATTGCCTCCATTCTTAAGGATGATTATACGGTTATTGAGGCCGTGGACGGGCAGACTGGACTGAGGAAGGCTATGAAATATGTTCCGGATGCCATAATCTGTGATGTAATGATGCCTGTGATGGATGGTCTGGAATGCTGCAGAAGGCTCAAGAACGAACTTCAGACATCGCATATCCCCGTGATGATGCTGACGGCATGCACTATGGATGAACAGCGCATAGACGGCTATGAGCAGGGTGCTGATTCATATATATCAAAACCTTTCAGTTCCCGTCTGTTGCAGGTGCGTCTTAAAAATCTGATTGAGAACCGTTGTCGGCTTAGAAGATTTTTCGGAGACAATACGACTTTGGCGAAAGAGTCCGTCAGTGATCTGGACAAGGATTTTGCAGCCAGATTCCGCAAACTCATTGACGAAAACCTCCATGATTCGGATTTGTCCGTGGAGATGCTCGGGGAAAAGATGGGGCTTGGACGTGTGCAGCTGTACCGCAAAGTGAAGGTTCTCACCAACTATTCTCCGGTGGAACTCTTGCGCATCGCCCGTCTGAAGCGTGCCGCCTCCCTGCTTGCTTCTTCCGAGAAGACCGTAGCCGAAGTGACATACGAGGTCGGTTTCTCATCACCGTCCTATTTTACCAAGTGTTATAAGGAGTATTTCGGTGAAAATCCTACCGACCTTCAGAGACGTAAAGGGAAGTGATGTCCGTTGATAGTTTATTCATCAGGAAACTTGCGGTGGGCTTCTGCAACGAATTGACCTGATTTTTCATCTATATATGTGCCGTTTGGTATTATAGAATTAAATGTTGTAGCTATGAAAGATTTTTTCATAAGATTCTGCAGGTGGGCGTTGGCTCTGACCGGATTGTCTTCCGCTTTGTACGGTTGCGGTAGGGTTGAATACGGGGCACCTTATTCCGAGTATGAGGTCAAAGGTTCGGTGATTGATGCGGAAACCAGACTTCCGGTCAAAGGTGTAGCTGTGGTTTTGAAGGATGTATATACGGTGGATGGCGAGCAGAAGGTTATACCTTATGCCGTTGACAGCACTGTCGTGGCGGATGACGGTACGTTTTTTATGGATGGCAGGCGTCATTACGGTGATTTCGGGACGATAATGGTCAAGGTCACAGATATTGATCCTCTTTCGGACGGAAATTATGCTGATATGTTCCGCCTGGTTGAAATGGAGAAGATTGCGGACCCTCCGAAGAACAGCAACTGGAGTTCCGGTACATTCGGTGCCGAGGTGATTCTTGAGGTCGAGAAGGCGTCCTCCGGAGAAGCTGACGGACAGAAAGAGGAAGAATAATGTCCGGATTGTCCATAAGGCAACGTCTTGCGTTGGAGCTCAACAGGCAGCTTGTTAAGGATTCCTGCGACAAGCATCCTCTACGGCAGCTTTTCTGGGAATCTACTCTGCGGTGCAATATGAAATGCCGTCATTGCGGAAGTGATTGCCGTGTCTCGTCCGTGCATCCGGATATGCCGTTTGAAGACTTCAGGAATGTACTGGAGAAAATCAGCGCGAAATATGATCCGCATAAGATATTGGTAATAATTTCCGGAGGCGAGCCTCTGATGCGGAGCGATATAATCCGGTGCGGACGTGCAATATATGATATGGAATTTCCTTGGGGAATGGTGTCGAACGGTCGTCTGATGTCCCCGAAGATGATTGATATGCTTCTCGGTGCCGGTATGCACTCGGTGACCATAAGCCTTGACGGGTTTGAGACCGAGCATAATTGGATGCGCGGAATACCGGATGCCTTCAGATATGCTTCACAGGCGGTTGGTATGCTCGCAAAAATACCGGCTGTCAAATTTGATGTTGTCACTTGTGTGAATAACCGAAATTATGACAGCCTGGCGGAGTTCAAGGAATATCTTATAAGTCTTGGAGTAAAGGAATGGAGGCTTTTTACGGTTTTTCCTGTAGGACGTGCAGCGCAGGATCAGGAGCTTCAGCTCAGCGGAGAGCGTTTCCGCGGAATGCTGGAGTTTATAAAAGACACCCGGGCTGAAGGCCGGATTATGGCAAGTTACGGCTGTGAGGGATTCCTTGGAGAATATGAAGGGAAAGTGCGTGACCATCTGTATGCCTGTCAGGCAGGTATGACCGTGGGTTCGGTATTGATTGACGGCTCTATCTCCGCCTGTCCGAGTATCCGCTCCAACTATTGCCAGGGCAATATCTACAATGATGATTTTACGGAGGTCTGGGAAAACCGTTTCGGACCTTACCGTGACCGCTCCTGGATGAAAAAAGGGCAGTGCGCGGACTGCAGATGGTTCCGTTACTGCCAGGGCAATGGAATGCATCTTCGTGACGATGAAGGCAATCTCATACTTTGCCATCTTGACCGCCTTGTATAGACCCGGCAGATAATCTGTAATTGTTCCGGTTTAATATTGAATGTTGTCTGTGGGGAAAAGATATTTTCAACTCACGGATATAATGGCTATATTTGGGCCCTCGGCTCATATATACGTCTGTGCATCTTCATAAATATGTCTGCTCCTGACTCTATGTGTGCCCGTTGGAAGTGTTTGTGAAATCCCGTTGTCCGGACTGAGCGGTTCCGGACGATTTTCAAAATTATAATGCTGATGAAAAGGACAATTCTGTTTTTATCTGTCCTGTGTGTGTCCTGTGCCGGAAAAATGGACATACAGACCGTGGACCGTATGCCGGTGGATTCATATAATGATTATTATGTAAGCAACAGGGAGCCGCTTCAGCCTCAGCAGTTCATCAAACTGCCCGCAGGAAGCATTGAGCCGGAGGGCTGGATCAGAAAGCAGCTTGAATTGCAGAAGGACGGCCTTTGCGGACATCTCGGAGAAATCAGCGCATGGCTGCAGAAGGAAAACAATGCCTGGCTGACCAACGGAGGAGAATGGGGCTGGGAAGAAGTGCCTTATTGGCTCCGTGGCTATGGCAATATGGCATACGCTCTCAAGGATGAAAGGCTTCTGAAAGAGACTGGATATTGGATAGAGGCCATATTGGCGGGCCAGCGCGAAGACGGAAATTTCGGTCCGGCATATCTCAACGACGGAAAACAGGATTTCTGGCCGAATATGATCGTGCTCTGGATTATGCAGTCATATTATGAATATACCGGAGACAGCCGTGTCATAGATTTTATGACAAGATACTGCAATTTCTTGCTGACGGTAAAGGACGAGGATTTTCTGTCAAGCTATTGGGAGAACAGCCGCGGAGGGGACAACCTTTGGAGTGTAGTATGGCTGTATAACCGTACAGGTGACAAATCGCTTCTCGCGCTCGCCGGGAAGATACACCGGAATACGGCTGACTGGACAAAGTCCACGCAGCTCCCGAACTGGCATAATGTAAATATTGCCCAGGGCGTACGTGAGCCTGCCACATATTATATGTTCACAAAAGACTCCTCAATGCTTGCGGCAAGCTACAATGTACAGAGTCTTGTTCGCCGTGCTTTCGGGCAGGTGCCGGGCGGAATGTTCGGAGCTGATGAAAACGCCAGGACAGGATTCTTTGATCCGCGCCAGGGGACCGAGACCTGCGGTTTTGCGGAGCAGATGGCATCGGACGAGATTATGCTTCTGATTACCGGAGACCCGTATTGGGCGGAGAATTGTGAGGATATCGCATTCAACAGCTTTCCGGCCGCCTTTATGCCGGACTACAAATCACTTCGTTATCTCACTTGTCCGAATATGGTGTTGAGCGACTTGGGCAATCATCATCCCGGCATAGACAATGCCGGTCCTTTTCTGGCTATGAATCCGTTCAGCAGCCGCTGCTGCCAGCATAATCACGGTTTCGGATGGCCTTACTATGCCGAACATCTTATTCTGGCGACTCCAGACAATGGTGTAGCCGCGGTATTGTACAATGCCTGCAAGGCAAAGATAAAGGCAGGTGACGGGACTGAAATAACTGTCCGGGAAAACACCTGCTATCCGTTTGAGGAAAAGACACGCTTTGTCTTCAATATGGAGAAAAATGTCAGCTTCCCTCTGTATCTCCGCATTCCGCAGTGGTGCAACGGGGCCTCTGTGGCTGTCAATGGAAAAACGTGCGCTTCCGGTCTTGCTCCGGGTAAATATGTCCGTATCGAAAGGGAGTGGAGCGACGGGGACGAAGTGGTCCTGAATCTTCCGATGGATTATTCGTCACGCAGATGGCAGGTCAACAAAAACAGTGTCAGCATAAATTACGGACCTCTTACCCTTTCCCTGAAAATAGAGGAAGAATATAAACGCAAGCTAAGCACCGAGACAGCTATCTGGGATTCCAAATGGCAGAGCGGTGCAGATGTCTCGGCGTGGCCGTCGTATGAAATATACCCTGCAGGAAAATGGAATTATGCACTTGAAACAGATGCACCTTTTGTGCTTGAACGCAGGGAGTGGCCTTCTGACGACAACCCTTTCACTCTTTCTTCCGTTCCTATGGCGTTTAAGGCCAAAGGAAGGCTGGTGCCCGGGTGGAAAATCGATGAATACGGCCTGTGCGGTGTACTTCCTTATGAAGATGCGGTGAAATCTGAAAGGGTGGATGACATTACTCTTGTTCCTATGGGAGCGGCAAGACTCAGGATCTCCGCATTCCCTGTCTCTGAATAAACTTAGTTATAACAATAAAATTAATTAGTATGAAGAAATTTTTATCAGCCCTTGCCCTTGGCCTGGCAGTAACGTTTGCTGCATCAGCCGGGGAAGCTCAGCCTCGTCCGGAGTATCCGAGACCGCAGTTTGAAAGGACCGACTGGATCAATCTCAACGGAGAATGGAGTTACACTTTTGACTTCTCCCGTTCCGGAATGGAAAAGAATTATGTTGCCAGTGAAGGATTTGACGGCAGGATTATAGTGCCTTTTACTCCTCAGAGTGAACTTTCCGGAGTCGGATTCAAGGATTTTATTCCTGAAATGTGGTATCAGCGCACCATTTCGGTTCCTCAGGACTGGGACGGCAAAAGGGTGATTCTGCATTTCGGTGCTGTTGACTATATCGCTTCCATATATATTGACGGAAAGATTGCAGGACGCCACTGGGGCGGTTCGTCTTCTTTTTCCCTTGACATTACACGTCTGGTGACCGCCGGAAGTACACATAACCTTGTGGTGCGTGTCGAGGATGATGAGCGTTCAGGAGTATATGCCAAAGGAAAGCAGTGCGGACGCTTTGCTTCATTCGGATGTGAATATACACGCACTACGGGTATATGGCAGACCGTATGGATGGAGCCTGTGGCGAAGACCGGACTGAAGGATGTGTATGTGGTTCCGGATCTGGACCAGAGCCGTTTTGTGTTTGAACCGTCTTATTATGGCCTTTCAGACGGACAGAGGCTTCGTATCAGGGTGAAAGACGGCGGCAAAGTAGTCGGGGAGAAGACCGTTCCGGCATCAGCGCAGACTCACGCTGAAATAGTTCTGAAAAAGGTAAAGACCTGGTCTCCTGAAAATCCGTTCCTTTATGATGTTGAATTTGATGTGCTTTCATCAGAGGGCAAGGTGCTTGACCACGTATGCTCCTATGCAGGTATGAGAAAAGTACATATCGTAGGCAATCGTCTGTATATCAACAACGAACCTGTATATCTTCGTCTTGTGCTGGACCAGGGATTCTATCCTGACGGTATATGGACAGCTCCTTCCGATGCGGCTTTGAAGAATGACATCGAACTTTCTATGGCGGCAGGTTTCAACGGAGCGCGTCTTCACCAGAAAGTCTTTGAACCGCGCTTCCACTATTGGGCGGACAGGCTCGGATATCTGACCTGGGGCGAGTCGGCAAGCTGGGGCGCGAACATCAACAAGCCTCTGAGTGCACGCAACTTCCTCACGGAGTGGGAAGAGACTGTCGTACGCGACAGAAACCATCCGTCAATCATTATGTGGACTCCGTTCAATGAGACTTGGGAGCTTCCTGACAACAGGGAAGCGGCACGTGAGGCATGCAGAATGGTGGAAGACGTATATGAGCTTACCAAAAATCTTGATTACAGACCTTGCCACGATGTAAGCGGCAACTATCATACTGTCCCACAGACGGATGTATTCTCTGTACATCAGTATGAACAGGATGTTGAAAAATTCAAGGAGTGGATGAGGCTTAAGGACGGCAAGGTACCTCAGCTTGACCTCAAGAACAGGGAAGTCGAATATGAAGGCCAGCCGTTCATCCTTGACGAGTATGGCGGAATCAAATGGGTCGTAGGACAGGAGTTTTCTGAGATTTCCTGGGGCTATGGCAATGCTCCGAAGACTCTTGATGAATTCTACGAGAGACTTGAAGGGCTTACAGATGCGATACTTTTCTATGACTATATCTGCGGATATTGTTATACTCAGCTGACTGACGTGGAGCAGGAGCAGAACGGTATATACAATTATGACCGTACTCCTAAGTTTGATATGGAGAAGATACGCAAGGTCTTTACAAAAGTACCGAAAGGTTTCAAGTAGTATAGCTTATGAAATTGAAAGGATTGTTTTTGGTTGCTTTGGCTTGCGGAATCACGGCTTTTGCCGTGGATTCCGCTGCCCAGCAGTCAAGGGCGGGTGCTTCCGCAGGAGGCATCTCTCCTGAAATGCTTGCGGAGATAAGCAAGGGATATAAAGGCACGGGCTCGGACAAGGCCATCAGGAATGCCCTTGCAGGGACTTCAATCGGAGTTCTTGCGGTAAATTCGGAGAATGCGGCTATGATTGATACGCATTTTTCCGACAAGGTGTTGACCAAGGGTATAACCGACCAGAAGTCTTCAGGCCGATGCTGGCTCTTTACCGGACTTAATGTTTTGAGAGCCAAGATGATTGACAGGTATGACCTGCCGTCGTTCGAGTTCTCTCAGAACTATCTGTTCTTTTATGACCAGCTGGAGAAGGCCAATCTTTTTCTTCAGGGAGTAATTGATACCAGGGAACTTCCGTTTGATGACAGAAAAGTGGACTGGCTTTTTTCCAATCCTCTGAGTGACGGAGGACAGTTTACCGGAGTCTCGAACCTGATTATGAAATATGGTGTCGTGCCTTCTGAGGCTATGCCGGAGACATTCAGCAGCAACAATACGTCCCAGATGGCTATGCTTCTGAAACTCAAATTGAGGGAGGACGGCTTGAGACTGAGAGACGCATATTCCGCTGCTGTGGACAAAAATCTGTCAGGCCGCAAAAAGGCTTCCGCCATAGCGGAGGCGGACAGGAAGCTTGCTCGGATGAAAACGGATATGTTGTCTGAAATCTACAGGATGCTTGTGCTCTGTCTGGGTGAGCCTCCGGTGGAATTCGAATGGGCAAGATGCGGAAAGGACGGTGAAATCGTCTCAAAGGAAAAATATACCCCTAAGGGATTCTATGAGAAGTATCTCGGTGAAAATCTTGAGGACAATTATGTGATGATAATGAACGACCCTTGCCGCGAATATGGCAAAGTCTATGAAATCGACTATGACAGGCACGTTTATGACGGACACAACTGGCTGTATGTCAATCTTCCTGTAGACAGGATCAAGGAGATAGCCATAGCTTCCATCAAGGATAATACTGCAATGTACTTCTCCTGTGATGTCGGCAAGTTCCTCAGCCGTACAAACGGTACCCTTGACCTTGCGAACTTTGATTACGAGTCGCTTATGGGAGTCACTTTCGGTATGGACAAGAAAGAGAGGGTGATGACCCACGCAAGCGGATCGTCCCACGCGATGACTTTGATAGCCGTCGATATTGACAAGGAAAGCGGAAAGCCTTGCAAATGGATGGTGGAGAACAGCTGGGGACCGTCAGCCGGCTACAAGGGCTGTCTGATAATGACTGACGAGTGGTTCAATGAATATATGTTCCGCCTTGTGGCAGAGAAGAAATATGTGCCGGTGGATGTTCTTGAAATGCTTGAAGGCACTCCGGAGCGTCTCCCTGCCTGGGATCCGATGTTCCTTCCTGAAGAGTAGTCACGGGATATAAAACAAAAAAGGGAGCCTTTTGCCTGGCTCCCTTTTTTATGATAATGTGCTTCTTTAAGCAAGTTTTTTATATGGTCCTTTGCCCGGATCCTTGAAGCAGATAAGGAAAAGGACTGCTATTACAGCTGCATAGCCTGCGAATACGTACCAGGCTGCACTCCAGTCCGGTTGGGCGGCATCGTATACAAAATGGTTGACGACAACCTGTGCCGTAAGGGTTCCGAGCGTTGCGCCTATACCGTTGGTCATCAGCATAAAGAGACCCTGTGCACTTGATTTTATGTTGTCGTTTGAACGCTGCTCCACATACAGTGCTCCCGAGATGTTGAAGAAGTCGAATGCCACTCCGTAGACAATCATGGAAAGGATGAACATCCATACTCCTGCTCCTGGATTTCCCAGTCCGAAAAGTCCGAATCGCAGAACCCACGCAAGCATTGAGATGAGCATGACTCTCTTGATACCGAAAAATCTCATTGCCAAAGGTATCAGCAGAATGCCGAGAGTCTCCGACATCTGCGAAATCGATATAAGGGCATTTGCGTTCTGTGCACCCCAGGTGTCAGCATATTCAGGAAGCTCCTTGAAATGCGATATGAAAGGATTTGCAAATCCGTTGGTGATCTGGAGTGCCACTCCTATGAGCATGGAGAAGATGAAGAACGTCGCCATTCCGCGGTCTTTGAACATCGTGAATGCCTTTACTCCGAGTGCGTCCGCGATACTTTGTGATTCGCTCTTTCCTACAGGACATTTAGGCAGTGTGAAGCAGAAGGCCAGCATGATTACACCGAGTACTCCTGATACGATGAACTGGTTGTATGTGTGCTGGAACTGTACTCCGTTGCCGTCTGTCATAAAGTTCACGAAAAGCATACTGCAGATGAAGCCCACTGTTCCGAATACCCTGATCGGAGGGAAATCCTTGACGGTATCAAATCCGTTCTTTGCCAGAATCTGGAATGCGACGGAGTTTGAAAGGGCGATGGTCGGCATATAGAATGCCACGCTGACTGCATACAAAGTGAAGAGTATGCCGAATTCTGTCCCGCTGCCTGCCGTCATTCCATAGTATCCGGCCGCCAGCATAGCCGCTCCTGCCACACCGTGGCATATTCCCAGAAGTTTCTGGGCCGGAATGAACTTGTCTGCAACGATACCCATAATAGCAGGCATAAATATCGAGACTATACCCTGCATTGCATAAAAAAGACCTATCTTCGCTGCGAGACCTACCGATACAAGGTAGCTTCCCATAGAGGTAAGATAGGCTCCCCAGACTGCCCATTGGAAAAAGTTCATTATTATCAGCCTGAGTCTTATGGCCTTGTTCATGATAATTGGTTTAATTGTTAATGTTATTATTTGATCCGTCTTCCGGACGGATGGCAAATATAGTCAAAGGTGAGAGCAAAATCAACAAACTTGTTTGATTGACTTTGCCGAACCGCATCCTATATTTGCGCATTAGCGCAAATATACATCAAATTTTATTTTGATTGTACCTGGAGCAAGTGGATTCTTCTTATCTTTGGGCATTATGTTGAAAGTTATCTTGCTTATAGACTGTGCCAGCGAGTTTGACCGGAGGTTGCTTCGCGGTATGATGAGATACTCCAAGGAGAACGGTCCCTGGATGTTCTATCGCATGCCGTCGGACTTCAGCTGGGTGCGTGACAAGGAAAAGTGGATACTCGAATGGGCCAGGACATGGAAGGCCGACGCTATAATAGGGAGATGGGACGAGGTGAAGGTGAATCTCCTGAGCCGCCTGAACATCCCGATAGTCCTGCAGAACAACAAGACAAGGAGCGACGTATATTCCAATCTCACGGGAGACTATGACGGCACGGGCCGTCTTGCAGCCCGTTATTTCAAGAAGAAGCTTTTTATCGACTATGCATTTTTCGGTGTCAGGAACATAATTTGGTCGGAAGAAAGATGTGGCGGTTTTCAGGACGAGGTGTCGAAAATGGGAGGAAAATTCTATTCCTATAAGGTGGGTCCGTCAGACTCCTATGACCGGGATGATGTCCTGGAATGGCTGCGAAGCCTTCCGAAGCCTGTGGCCTTGTTCTGTTGCGACGACGCCCACGCCTTGGTCATTACGGAGATATGCAGGATGGCCGGGATACGTATACCTGAGGATGTTTCTCTGCTCGGGGTGGACAATGACGAATTGCTGTGCAGCATATCGGACCCTCCGATATCGTCCATAAAGCTGGATGTGGAACAGGGCGGATATATGACTTGCAAGCAGCTTCATGAAATGGTACGAAGACATGAACATACGCCTTTCAATGTTGTCGTAAACCCCATAGGTGTAGTGGAAAGGGAATCCACCAAGCATTATGACATCTCTGACCCCTATGTCGAGAAGCTTGTCAGATATATAGATGACAATTATAATTCTGACATTTCCATGGAGTCGTTGTTCGGCATGGTGCCTCTTTCAAGGAGGTGCATGGAAATGAGGTTCAAGAAGGCTATGGGAATCACCATATATCAGTATATAATATCTGACAGGATAGAATACTTTTCTCATCTGCTCCTCACTACGGATCGTCCCGTATCCGATATCGCGTACGAGGCGGGCTTCAGGGACTGCATAAATATCTCAAGAGTCTTCAGGAAGTATAAAGGTTGTTCCCCGATGGAATACAGAAGCAATAATTGCGTTTTTTGAATATTGAATTTCGTTATTTTCCGCTAAAAGTATAATAGACCTGTATATCTTTGCAAGACAACAACGATAACCACATAAATACACGGTCTTGTATGGGAAATAAGCGTCAATATTATATGTCCCTCGGGATGCTGGGGTGCCTGTTCTTCATTTTCGGTCTCGTCTCATGGGTAAACTCGATTCTGGTCCCTTATTTTAAGGTGGCCTGTGAACTGAAAAGCGGGGTGCTGACCTATCTCGTGACATTTTCATTCTATATAGCATACCTTGTGATGACAATTCCGGCTTCTTTCCTGCTCAGGAAAGTCGGCTATAAGCGAGGGACGCTCATCGGGCTGTGGGTCATGGCGGCGGGAGCCCTGATGTTCTGGCCGGCCGCGCTCACGAGGACTTACGGTTTCTTTCTGTTGGCCCTGTTTACTATCGGTACCGCCCTTGCCATACTCCAGTCGGTGGCGAATCCGTTCGTGACTATCATCGGTCCCTATGAAAGCGCGGCAAAGCGTATAAGCGTCATGGGTATCTGCAACAAGTTCGCAGGCATCATAGCCCCTCTCCTCTTCGCGGCCCTCGTGATACGTCCGGAGGACAAGGTAACTATGGAGCAGGTGGAAGCAGGTCTTCTTGCCGGGTCCGCCAAGGATATGGCATTGGATGAAATGATAAGGGGAGTGATTGTCCCTTATGCAATACTTTCCGTCATACTGTTCGTGTTCGGGATACTTTTCTACAAGTCTCCGATCAGGGACATAAATCCGGATATGGACAACCGCACCGCCGAAACAGGGGAGGCAAGGAAATCCGTGTGGCGTTATCCGTATCTTGTGCTTGGAGTGATCGCGCTGTTCGCCCATCTCGGAAGCCAGCAGATATCTGTCAGCACTATAATAGGTTATGCACAGGGCATGGGCATGAGCCTTGAGGCTGCAAAGGTGTTCCCGTCCTATACTCTGATATGCATATTGTCGGGATATCTTCTGGGAGTCATCATGATTCCGAAGCATATCACCCAGCAGAAAGCCCTTGTCGTCTGCACTGTCACGGGACTTATACTTTCCGTGCTTGTCCTAGTGCTTCCCCAGGAGGCTTCCATCTGGAGCCTTGTCCTGCTTGGCATACCCAACTCTCTGATATATGCCGGGATATGGCCTCTCGCGATAAGGGGGCTTGGCAAATGGACGAGCATGGGGTCCTCGCTCCTTGTGATGGCCCTGTGCGGGAATGCAGTGCTGTCGCTCCTCTACGGCTATGTATCCGACCATATCGGTCTTCAGGCCTCCTACTGGCTTCTGATACCTTGCTTTGTCTATATGGTGTTTTATGCAACTTACGGTTTCAAGATAGAAAAATGGTAACATCTATTGTAAACGGGAAAATCATTTTGCCCGACGGGATATGTTCCGGAGTCCTTGTAATGGACGGGGGAACTATAAAGGGGGTCGTTGACAATGTTCCTCCAGGTTCGGAGGTCATAGATGCCGAAGGCGACTATGTCAGTCCCGGCTTTATCGACATGCACACTCATGGGGCCGGAGGCGCCGATTTCATGGACGGTACGGTCGAGGCCTATCTGACTGCTGCCAGGACACATGCCATGCACGGGACCACCCTCCTGTACCCCACGACCCTTACGAGCACGGACGAGGCCCTGTATGACTCCTTTGAGACATACAGGAAAGCAGTGGCGGAGAACCGTGACGGTGCCGCTTTCGGAGGAATGCACCTTGAAGGGCCTTATTTCAGTCCGCTGTTTGCCGGAGCGCAGGACCCGCGCTGGCTGAGATGCCCGAAGCGTGAGGAATATATGGAAATCCTGGAGCGTTGTCCGGACCTGGCAAGGTGGAGTTTCGCTCCGGAACTTGACGGAGCTTCCGAGTTCGCGGCGGAACTGATGAAAAGGGGTATTGTGGCATCCATCGGGCACACTAATGCCACTTTCGGTGAATGTGACGCCGCTTTCAAGGCAGGGGCGAGGCTTATGACGCATTTCTATTCCTGCATGAGTACGGTCTCGCGCCGCAACGCCTTCCGGTTTGCCGGTACGGTTGAATACGGATATTGGCAGGACGGTATGGACGTGGAAATCATAGCGGACGGGATCCATGTTCCGGAAGACCTCCTGAGGCTCCTTCTCAAGATAAAAGGTGTCGGAAAGGTATCATTGGTCACAGACTCCATGAGAGCCGCAGGTATGCCTGAGGGTAAAAGCATCCTCGGCGGTCTGGCCGGAGGACAGGAAGTGATAGTTGAGGACGGGGTGGCCAAACTGATGGACAGGAGCGCGTTTGCCGGAAGCGTGGCCACTGCTGACCGTCTGGTGTCGACTATGGTGAAAACCGCAGGATGCGGCATATCGGATGTGGTCCGCATGCTCACGGCCAATCCCGCCGGTGTCATGGGAGTCTTGGACAGGAAAGGGACCATCGCCCCTGGCAAGGATGCGGATGTCGTGATATTCGATGAAGACATAAATGTCAGGAGGACAATAATCAACGGAAACATAATTTATTGAAAATATGCTTATAAGAAATTTCAAGGCAGACCTTCTGGATGTCAGGGTATATGATACCCGCCTGAATATGGGAAAGGCGGCTGCCGATGATGTGGCGGCGTGCATAAAGAAGCTTCTTTATGTCAAGGATGACATTTATATGATATTTGCGGCTGCCCCGTCGCAGAATGAATTCCTGTCGGCCCTTGCGGATAATGATGGGATAGAATGGAGCAGGATACATGCACTCCACATGGATGAATATGTGAATCTTCCTTCAGATGCCCCGCAGGGGTTCGGGAACTTCCTCCGTTCAGCCATTTTTGACAAGGTGCCTTTCGCGAGCGTGGACTATATCGGCTCCGATGCGGCTCCGGAAGAGGCTTGCAGGAGATATACGGAGATTTTGGACTCCGTGACGGTGGATATCGTGTGTATGGGAATCGGGGAGAACGGACATATCGCATTCAATGACCCCCATGTGGCCGACTTCAATGATCCCCTTAAGGTCAAGAAGGTAGACCTGGATGAGAAATGCAGGCTTCAGCAGGTGCATGACGGATGTTTCGGAGACATCTCCGAGGTTCCGGAATACGCGATAACCCTGACTGTCCCTGCTATGTGTGCCGCGGATAACCTTTTCTGCATCGTCCCGGCTTCCACGAAGGCAAATGCCGTCAAGGAGACGGTCTGCGGGCCTGTATCCGAGACCTGCCCTGCCTCTATCCTCAGGACGCATGGCAATGCGGTCCTCTATACCGATGCGGACAGTTCAAGATATCTAATTTAAATGCTATGAGACCGTATTGTAAAATTGTTGGGCTATTGTTCTTTTTGACTGTCTTTCTGGAGTCGCAGGCCAAAGATTTTGCAGTCAAGGCTGCATATCTGGATTTTCGCACCCAGGTGATGACACTTCACGCAATGAAAGGATTTGCGGATGATGTCGCGACACGAGGGCTTAACGCCATTGTCTTGGAGTACGAGGCTACATTCCCGTTTCAGGAGAACCTTACCCTGAGAAACCGTTATGCCTTTTCTGAGGCGGAAATAAGGGAATTCATTGACTACTGTTCCGGGATTGGAGTGGAGGTTATTCCTCTTCAGAACTGTTTCGGGCATGCGGAGTACATCCTCAGGCATGAACGATATGCTTCTCTGAAAGAAAACCGCAAGGACTGCTCGCAGGTATGCCCTATGAAGATAGAGGAGGCGACGAAGGTCTTCAGGAGCATTTTTGGCGAGGTGGCCGCCATGCACCCTTCCATGTATATCCATATAGGCTGTGACGAGACCAGACTCTTGGGGCATTGCGCGAAGTGCAGGGAAGTGGTCAGGACATCAGGGATATCCAAACTTTATGTTGATTATGTCACAAGTATGTGCAATATTGTAACTGAACTTGGAAAAACTCCCATGATATGGGCTGACATAATACTCAAACATCCGGAAGCCCTTTCCTCATTACCTGACAATGTGGTAATCGTGGACTGGAACTATGGATGGAAGCCGGACCATTTCGGCAAGATGGAAAACATAGAAAAGTCCGGACATCCTGTCTGGGGCGCAAGTTCCCTTCGTTCACATCCGGATAATATCTATCTGATACAATGGAGGAAACATCTTGACAACATCTTTGATTATTCTGACTATGCTGCGAGTCATGGTTTCCAGGGATTTATAAACACTTCGTGGTCCACGTCGGGAACATACGGGTACATCTATGATGACCGCGACGAGGTAGTTGATATGCAGCCGGTCAGGGAGGTCTATCCTCAAAATGGTTTTGATATGCTTGACGAGGCGTATGCTTCTGCCATCTCCGGGAAGCATAAGGATCCGGAAATGTTCTTGGATGATTATTGCCGTATTCGCCTCGGTTTGGCCAGAGCGGAAGATATCGCTTCCGTAAAAGCATATTTCAATATGAAACAAGCTCCTGTCTATGCACTTGGCGGACGTCCGGACAGTATCCGAGGAGAGTTGGACAAATGTCTTGAAGTCCGGAGATGTTTCGTGGAAGTGGTGTTCCCGCCACAGGCCAAGGCAATTGCGGAGCATCTTGAACTTATGCTGGATATACGTATAAACTATTTGAAGTTCAAACTGGTCGAGGCCAATGTGGAGTCGGATTTGTTCACTATGGACACTCTCGGGCCTTTGCTTGACGAATTGCGTTTGACTGTCTCGGAGTGCGAGAAGTTGAGGAAAAGATTTTTTGTGCTTCACAATGGATATCTGAAAGACCCTCGGAAGGCATTCGATGAATGGACTTATTACGGAAAGATGAAAAACCTGATATCCACACTCGGGAATATGTAACAACCAATCAATACACTGAAATGAATAACTTGAATAACCTTAAAATGTTGAGCCTGCTTTTGTCCGCATGTTTTGCGACTGCGTCCTGTGTCTCCGACAAGGTGGAAATGGGACCTACTATCGACGAGATAGATATCATTGAAAAGGACCATACTGATGATTCGCCTGAAATCGGATATGAAGAATGTCTTGGGCTGGCCCAAGTGACGGAGCTTATGGCTCAGAAAGCCATTGCATATACCGAGGCTTCACAGAATACGGACAAGACTCTTCTGAACTGCGTCTATGTCTATGCTCCTACTGTGGAGAAATATAAGGATGCTCCGGAGAAACTTGCTGCAAGGATATCCCTGCTCGGATTCAAGGGGGTGTATCTTAGTCCTGGAGGGAAAAGGCTGACTACTGCCGACGATTGGCTGAGGACCTTCATCTCCACATGCAGTGATCTTGCAATGGAAGTATATGCGACATATTATGAGGATCCTACGGTCTTTGTAAGCGAAGCTGCGGCTGACGATTGTCTGAACAAAGTGATGCTCTATAACAGGAGTGTCACCTACAAGGCACGCTTTGCAGGAATTTCCGCAGACCTTGAACCTCATACGATAAAGAAGGATATCGGGTTGGGATGGATATGGAACACCAATGAGCATAATGGTATCGGCGGGCAGAATGACAATCTTTTGAAAGTCACGATTGACAGGCTTCGCTATGCCGGCAAGAAACTACATCCGGCCGGGCTGAAACTGCATGAAGCTATCTGGTGTCATTATCAGGAAATGTATGAAGACGGTAAAGTCGCCCATGGTGATATCGGTCATTTCGTGAATGTGTGTGATTGGGTGTCACTTATGGCATATCGCAGCACCACTGACAGGGTATGGGATATAAGCACGCCGAGTATGGACGCATGCGAAAAGGCAAAGGCGATAAACATCTGCGTGAAGACGGCCACGAACGACGAGGCCTCGACCACGCTCCAGCCTAACGGGTGGAAAGCCCTGCTTGATACAATGGCTGAATTGAAAAGGAGAGGGATGGAATATGAGTGCTTCAACGGATTGGACATGTTTACATATGAAGCTCTTGAGACTATGTGGGAGTGGCTTAATGACAAGAACTAAACTGTGCTGAAATGAATGTGCTATACAAAATATCTCTGACCGTATGTCTGTTTCTGATGTCTATGGTCGGATTCGGACAGACTCGCGACATAAGTGGTGTTGTCCTTGAAGATACTGACAAGGGGGCTTTCCCTGTCGTTGGTGCCGGTGTTATGGTCAAGGGTACCTCCAATGGTACTGTTACTGCGGAAGACGGCAGTTTCTCTATATCTGTGTCTGCGAAAGACATTTTGGAAATCAGCTCTTTGGGCTATGAAACGAAAGAGCTGACTGTATCGGGGAGAAGCTATTATGAGATTTATATAGAACCGGAAATCATGATGCTCGACCAGCTGGTTGTCGTCGGCTACGGTTCGATGAAGAAAAGTGACCTTGCCACTTCGATAACTTCTGTAAATACGAAGGACATGAAAATATTTCCCTCGTCCTCTGCCGCGGAAATGCTGCGTGGAAGGGCGGCAGGTGTCACTGTCACAAGCGGCTCGGGTCGTCCGGGTTCCGTGCCTTCTATTCGGATTCGTGGTACAAGGTCGATATCAGCAAGCAATACTCCTCTCTATGTCATTGACGGCAGCGTAGCTTCGGATACAGAGTTCGCCATGATCAATGCTGGTGACATAGAGTCCATAGAAATATTGAAGGATGCCGCTTCGCAGGCTATATATGGTGCACGTGCAAGCGACGGTGTCATCCTTGTAACTACAAAACGGGGCAAAGCGGGGGAGAGTACCGTGTCATACAGCGGATATGTCGGAGTGCAGACGCTTCACAGGAATTTTGATTTCTATGATACCGACGAATACATCGCAATGCGTCGTGAAGCGGTGGCGCATGACATGGGTATAATAGATGCTACTTCTGTCCCCATTTCCACCGTGCTTGCCGATGACGTCATGGCTGAAGTCTACAAGAGCGGTGAGTTTGTCGATTGGGAAAGCCTGATGTTCAAGAAGGCGGCCTTGTACCATAGTCATGAACTGAGCTTCAAGGGCGGTACCGACAAACTGAAGGCTATGGCCAGCGTCGGTTATTTCAATCAGGATGGAATGATGAAAATCAATTCCGGTTATGAGAGGCTGAGCGCCAGGCTCAATCTTGACTATGAAGTGAAGAAGTGGTTGAAGATAGGAGCGAACACATCTTTCGGCTTTTCGCGACGGGATATTGAAAACGGAGCTTATTACCAGTTCATTACAAGGTCCCCTCTTTCCAGGATCTATGACAAGAACGGTGAATATGTTCCATACATCAACGGCAACAAGGACACGAATCCTATCTATAGTGCCCTCCATGACTTCCATGAAGAGAAGACCAACAATTACAGGATAAACGCGTTTGCCGACATAATGCCTTTCAAAGGTTTCACATATAGGTTCAATGTGTCCTATTACAACAGGGTGAGCGAAAACGGGCATTCGAGGGATTCATATTATCCGAACGGTGGAGGCTCCACGGCTTCCATAGATAATGTTACGAATGCGCAGACTCTGATAGAGAACTCGATGAATTACAATGTTCCTATCCGGAACGAAGCCCATAGGCTGAACTTGACGGCAGTGCAGTCCGTGGACATGTCATTGCGTAAGACGCTCGGGTATTCAGTCGAGAACCTTCCTGTAGACAAGACATACAATTACATAGCCAACGGTGAGGTGACGGGCCAAAGGAGGCAGTATTCTGAAAATAATCTTGTTTCTTTCATGATCCGAGCCCAATATAATCTCATGGAGAGGTACTTGTTCAATGTGGCTGTACGAAGGGACGGCTCCAGCCGCTTCGGGGCAGGGAACAAATGGGGAACATTCCCGTCATTCGCGTTTGCATGGCGTCTGTCCCAGGAAAATTTCCTCAAGAATGCCTCCTGGCTCAACAATCTGAAACTAAGGGCCAGCTACGGTATAGTGGGGAACCAGAATGGAATTGACAACTATGCAACCCTTGGAGTGGCGAAACCTATGCCCGGGGAGTTCGGTGACATTTACTATATGGGATATCTTCCTGGTATGGAACTTCCGAACAAGAATCTGAAGTGGGAGCAATCCGCAACGGCCAATGTGGGACTTGATTTCGGTTTCCTTGACAACAGGATTTCCGGTACTGTGGAATATTACAATACAAGGACAACCAACCTTCTTGTATCAAGGGCCCTTAACGCATCTCTCGGCTACACTTCCATGCTTGACAACCTCGGCGAGACGAGAAGCCAGGGAGTGGATTTCAACGCCAATTTTGACATAATAAGGAAAGAAGGGCTCAACTGGAGCATTTCCACAAACCTCAGTGTCTTTGAAAACAGGATAGTCAAGATAGATGACAGGAAGGACGAGAACGGACACTATGTGAGCCAGCCGGGTAACGGCTGGATAATCGGTGCTCCTGTAAATGTCTATTATGACTATAAGTCTGACGGTATATACCAGTATGATGACTTCAATGTGTATAGTGACAGGGGCAATCTGTATTATGAACTTAAGCCGACAGTGGATTCCGATGGGGATGGTGTCATGGATGCTGTCCTTGCACGTAACGATGTCGTGGAGCCTGGAAGCGTGAAGCTTCGCGACGTGAACTGCGACGGTAAGATAAATGAGGATGACAGGGTCGTATATAAGCGTGATCCTGATGCGACTCTTTCCATTTCCACGAATCTGAGTTGGAAAGGCTTTGACTTCTATATGGACTGGTATGCCGTGATGGGAGGATATATCCTCAACCCTCTTATGTATGACGGGGAATATGGCGGGAACCTCAGGGGAAAGGCCAATGGTATGAAAGTGGACTATTGGACTCCATATCGTCCTTCAAAGAGTTTTCCCCGTCCATCTTTCGGTTCGGATATCCCTTATATGAAGACAATGGCATATCAGGACGCATCGTATGTCAGACTACGCACCTTGCAGATAGGCTACACCATTCCGAAGAAGGCCTTGGACAAGATCTGGATTCAAAATTTGAGATTCTATGTGACGGCAACCAACTTGCTGACTTTCACAAAGGTACTTTCATATAGTCCTGAAGTGACCGGAAATCTCTATCCTGAGCCCCATCAGACCGTGTTCGGTGTAAACATTACTTTCTGACAGCATTATTGAGATGAAAAAATATATATCATATTTCCTGATGATAGCCGTGTCTGTCATGTATGCCTCATGTGACAGTCTGCTCAACCTTGAGTCGGAGACCTCCGTAACTACCAACTGGCTGCAGACCGACAAGGAAGGTCTGAGAAGGGCGATAGCCGGACTCTATGTCTATGAAAGGGACAATATCGTGGACAACTCCAATGAAAAGGGTATTGTCATTATACCCCAGTTGTTTGACTTCAATACGGATATTTTCCTCTTCAATGCCGGTAACTGGGCTTCTCTCGGCAGGCTTACTGACCTTACGCCTGATTCTGGAATACTGAATGACTATTGGGTTTTCTGGTATGGAGTCATAGGAAGGGCGAATGAAATTATAGAATCTGCAAAAAGACTTGGTCTTGAAGACCCTGAGGTCAAGTCTGTCTATGGAGAAGCCTGCCTGTTCAGGGCGCGGTCGTATTTTGAATTGTGGAAAAGGTTTGAGCGCATATACCTGAATACGGATCCTACGGAGATTTCAAATCTCGAAAGGACATACAGGCCGGCCACTAAGGAGGAGGTTTTCACCCTTCTCAAGGACGACCTGGATGATGCCATAGATGCCCTGTCGTATGAAATCCCGACATACAATAACGGTGTGATGTATGGAAGGTATACAAAGGCTACCGCGAAGCATGTACGTGCTCAGGTGGCAATGTGGGAAAACGATTGGGATTGTGTGATATCCCAGACTGAGGATATTCTCCGTGACGCCAAAGGGATTACGGAACTTGAAGAGGACCCGGCCGTAGTCTTCTCTTCAGAGGAGTTGAGGTCCAAGGAGATATTGTATGCCTACCAATTTTCAAAGAACGTCGGAGGCGGAGGGGTCCTGAGCGGTACGGCCTTGAAAGGTCATCCGGTTCCTGTGTATGTGACTTCCCAATACTCAAGTGTAGCGGGAACGATATGTGCTGCAGAGCAAGGGGGATTCGGATATGGCCGTGACTATCCTAACATGCACCTTCTTGAAATGTATGGACCGAAAGACAAGCGCCTTGACTGCTATTTCGTGACCAAATTCTATTATAATGACCCTAAATCACCGAATTTTGGCAAGGAGATAGTTCCGGGGAGCGGAAACGGCACGCAGCCGTCGGTATATATAACCAATATACATCCGATGAGCCGGAAGCATGCTGACTATTGGACAAATTCCGACGATCCTGAGAGGAAGACAAGCTTCCGTGACCTTGTGGTGTATCGTCTTGCCGAGACCGTGCTGATGTGTTCGGAGGCTTATTTGCATAAAGGTGAGAATGAACTTGCGGTAAAATATTTCAATATGACATACGGACGTGCCGGGAATGATCCTTTTGTAGGGACACTTACGCTTGAGGACTTGCTTGACGAGTATGCGAGGGAACTTAACTTTGAAGGAGTCAGATGGCCTCTTTTGAAGCGTTTGGGATTGCTCGGGGAATATTGCAGGAAATATGAGGGTGAGTCAATGGCGGAAAATCCTCATCTGAACAAGGATTATACTTTTGCGAGACAGAATTTCGTGATTGGAAAGCATGAATGTTGGCCAATACCGAGCAATCAGATTCTTCTTATGGGAGGTTCTTCCGTATATCCGCAGAATGAAGGTTGGAACTAATAACTGATATGAAAACATTGAGAATTTTATATGCCTTGATGGCGTTTGTAGCCTTGTCGCCTGCATGCACAAAGGTTGGTCAGATGCCGGACCGTTTCAATATAGATGCGACTGATATCATGCTTGTGGACCACAAGGAAGGTTCCACCGATATCCTTCTTGCGGCCAACCGTGACCCGGTGGCTATGGTGGAGGAGGCATCTCGGGAATGGCTTTCTGCTGAGATTACACCTCGTTGCCTGACTTTGTCATATACTGAAAATATTTTACAGGAAGAAAGGACCGGCAAGGTGCAGATACAGGCCGGAAGCATACAGATTGTCGTTTCTGTCACTCAGCCTGGATTCGTGTCCACCGAACCGGATCCGGATCCGAAAGACACTTATGAATTGTACGACCTGTATTATGAGGACGGGAATGTCATGGGTGTTGTATTCTGGACTTCCGAAGACGGTAAGTCCGCTTTGGTCATAAGTCTTGACAGGACACCGGCTTTTGTCCCGTGGTCGTATGACGGTACCAATGTTATAGGGACAGGTGCGGACGATGGGGCTGAAAATACTGCATTGTTGCGTGCGAGTGCCGAGGCCACGGCGATACCGGCATTGGATTTCTGTGATGAGCATGGAGAAGGTTGGTATTGGCCTGCAATAAATGAGATGGTCACCTTGTTTGAAGTATATAACGGGACGTCTTACGATGATGCCACAAAGAGCGAACCGGACAAAATTACAGATGCGGAGAAAGCGGCGAGGGCTAAATTTGATAAGCTTTTGACGGACAATGGAGGAACCGCTATGAATACTGCGGTGGAAACGGATAGGGGAGACCAGTATTGGACAAGTACCGAACAGACTTTCACGGATGGGGTTACTTATGGTTCGTCGTTCCGTTTCGGTAAGGCCTATGCTTCCGGAGCTGGGGATATGATGGTGAAGACTAAAGCGACCAGATATGTCCGTGCCGTAAAAGCCGTACCTTATACCGGCGAAGTGGGCCCGGGTCCGGATCCTGGACCGGCGGAGACCAAGTTCCCGTTGTATAAGGAAAATGGCAAGAATGCAGGCATTGTATATTGGACATCGGAGGACGGTAAGACTTCAAAGGTGCTGAGCCTTCAGAGGACGGACCAGGTAGCATGGTCATACAATGGGGAAAACATCATAGGGTGTTCGGATAAGGATGACGGAATCAAAAATATGTCAGTGATAGAAACAAGTCCGGAAGTTGCAGATATCCCAGCCTTCGGCTTCTGCAAGTCGCTTGGTGAGGGATGGTATTGGCCGGCCATAAATGAGATGCGTGGTGTTTTTGAGGCGTATAACGGAAAACCTTACGAGGAAAAAGGTAATGTGTTCCCTTCTGAGATTTCTGACGCTGAAAAGGAAGCCAGGGCAGCCTTCGATCTTTCGCTGACTACTTATGGCGGCGTTGCCATGAATCTGGCCGGACCTTCAGAAAAAGGTGACAGATATTGGTCCAGCACGGAATACTATTATGCGAAGGATGACAAGTATTATGGGTCGTTCATGCAGTTCGGAAAAGCTTATATGTCCGGTCCTGCCGACCAATCGTCCAAAACTCAGTCTTCCGGACGCTACGCCCGTTGCATAAAGGTGATATCGAACGAATAGACTGCCTGCCGACGTGTCGGACGACCAGGGGGTTCTTGCAATGTGGTGAAACTCAATGTGTTGTAAAACAGTATATCCTATATAAGGTATACTGTTTTACAATTGGTTGACAGACAGCGCGTTGTGAGGACCCACCTGGTGGGCAAGCCCGGAGTGTGGGGAGTCGGACTTGCGATTGAAGTTGTTGTCGGGTGATGTTGTTCCCGATTTGTAATATTCTTACTATCTTTGGGCGCTAATATCTCGGATATGTCTTTGACTTGTTTGAGAAAGTGTATAAAGATAGATGAAATTTGTAAAAACAGCGACGGACCCTCAGTCCGCGGCACGTTGCGGTGTCATCACAACGGACCACGGTGAGATACAGACCCCGATTTTTATGCCGGTAGGCACTGTGGGGTCGGTTAAAGGTATATATCATAGGGACTTGAAGGAGGATATCAAGGCGGAAATCATCCTTGGAAACACATACCATCTCTATCTCAGGCCCGGGCTTGATGTGCTGAAGGCGGCTGGAGGATTGCACAAGTTCATATCCTGGGACAGGCCTATGCTGACAGACAGCGGAGGTTTTCAGGTATTCTCCCTGTCCCCGATAAGGAAGTTTGCAAAAGACGGGAGCGGAGTGACGTTCACATCCCATATAGACGGCTCCAAGCATGTCTTCACTCCTGAAAACAATATGGATACCCAGCGCATTATCGGGGCTGACATCGTCATGGCCCTTGACGAGTGCACTCCGGGGGACGCTCCGTATGACTATGCGAAGAAGTCTCTTAAGATGACGCAGTCGTGGCTCGAGCGTTGCGTGAAAAGGTTTGACGGGACCGAGCCGCTTTATGGGTATTCACAGACATTGTTCCCTATCATACAGGGATGTGTCTATCCTGATTTGCGCCGTGCCGCCGTGGAGCATGCGTGCGCCCTTGACCGTGAAGGATATGCCATCGGAGGCCTGGCGGTAGGGGAGCCTACGGAGAAGATGTACGAGATGCTCGAGGTCGTCTGCCCTATCATGCCGGATGACAAGCCGAGATATCTTATGGGAGTCGGTACTCCCGCCAACCTGCTCGAGGGAATAGCTCGTGGAGTGGATATGTTCGACTGTGTGATGCCTACCCGCAACGGGCGCAATGCGATGCTGTTTACCTGGGACGGAATAATGAATATGCGCAACAGGAAATGGGCGGACGATTTCTCGCCTATAGACACTAAGGGTACTTCCTTTGTGGACCATACATATACCAAGGCATATTTGAGGCATCTGTTCATAGCAGGTGAAATATTTGCCGGACAGATAGCAAGCGAGCATAATCTCGCATTTTATCTTGACCTTGTCCGTGAGGCGCGCAAGCATATCGTAGCCGGAGATTTCAAGGCATGGAAAGATGCGGTTGTTCCGAAACTTATGACAAGACTCTGATTTATAGAAAGCCGCGATGTTTGAGAATTTTAGACTGAAGCCGAAGATACTCGATGCCTATATCGTAAAGAAGTTCATATTGACCTTCTTTATCGCTTTGCTGCTGATTATCGGTATCGTGATAATATTCGACATAAGCGAGAAGATAGATGATTTCGTAAGCAAGGAAGCTCCTTTGAGGGCGATAATCTTTGATTATTATGTCAACTTCGTGCCGTATTTCATGAACATGTTCAGTCCTCTGTTCGTGTTCATTACGGTGATTTTCTTCACTTCCAAGATGGCGGCGAATTCTGAGATAGTGGCGATTCTGTCCTGCGGAATCAGTTTTCACAGGATGATGGTGCCTTATATGTTCTCGGCCGCGCTTATTGCCCTGTTTTCACTTTGTCTCAATCTGTTCGTAATCCCGAAGGCAAATGAGGAACGTGTGGCTTTCGAGGCCAAATATATCAAAGGCAATACGACTGTTACTGGAAGGAATGTACATTACCAGATTTCTCCCGGTGAATTTGTTTTTGTGGAGTCGTTCAGTACCTGGAACAATACGGCATACCGTTTTACGCTGGAAAAGATTGAGGACAACAAGATGGTGTCGAAGATTTCGGCTGAGACCGCCGTCTGGGACAGCACTTTCAACGGGTGGACGCTGAAAAAATATTTTATCAGAGAATATACCGGTGACCTTGAGGACCATATCCGGAGCGGAGCCAAGCTGGATACAGTCATAAATCTTACGGTCAGCGATTTCTATATGCGGAAAAACACTGTCGAGAGTCTTTCGTACAGTGAGCTCAACAATCTTATCGCGGTCCAGAAAATGCGCGGTGACGCCAATGTTAAATATGCCCTGATTGAGAAGCATACACGTTTCGCCCTGCCGTTTTCCGCGTTTATCCTCACTATTATGGGAGTGGCCCTGTCGTCCAAGAAGAGACGCGGAGGCATAGGCTGGAATATCGGTATCGGTATTGCGCTGGCCTTTACCTACATACTTTTTCTGCGGTTCAGCCAGATGTTCGTGCATACGGGCGTTCTGCCCCCGGGCATAGCCCTGTGGGTACCTAATATACTTTATGTGCTGATTGCAGGATTCCTGTACAGGATAGCTCCGAAATAACATAATGACTTTGTAATGGCCTTATGACCAATAAACTATAAACCAGTATATTGCCGAAGCAGTATACTGGTTTATAAATATCGGATGTCTGGACAGTGTCTGAATGGTCTCAGTCAACGAATATGCACCATCCGAATTTGTCTTCTATCTCACCATATTGTATTCCTGTGATGGTCTTGTACAGGCGGAGGCTTTTCGGTCCGCATTCGGTCTCCGTAAACCGGTATCTTGTATATTCCTCCGATTCGAGTGAAGGTTTGTCGTCAATGTATGATATAGGTGTGATGACGACTGCAGTACCGCATTCTCCAGCCTCTTCAAATGTAGCCAGCTCCTCCACGGCCACTGGTCTTCTTTCCACTTCCATACCGAGGTCGGCAGCGACCGTTTCCAGCGATTTGTTGGTAATGGACGGAAGTATGGTGTCGGACAGCGGAGTTATGTATTTGTTCCCTTTGATAGCGAAGAAATTGGATGAGTTGAACTCGTCTATCAATGTATGCGTCGCTGGGTCTAGATACAGGACAGCCTTGTAGCCCTTTGAATGTGCTATGTTCAGAGAGTACAGGGAAGCCGCATAGTTTCCTCCGAGTTTGTACCGTCCGGTACCGAATGTCGCGGCCCTGTCATAATTTCTTGCAATGGCTGCATTGCACGGCTCCAGATTGCCTCCGGTATACGCTCCTACAGGTGAGCATAGCATCATGAACATCGCCTCTTTTGAAGACTGCACTCCAAGCTGAGGATTATAGCCTATCAGTGTAGGGCGCAGATATAATGATGCTCCGGTCCCGTATGGAGGGAGGAAATCCAGATTCTCTTTGACAATCTGTCTGCACATTGAGATGAACAGTTCTGTGTCAGGAGCTGGGATGCCGAGGAATTTCGCTGAATTCTGCATCCTTTTTGCGTTTTCTTCAGGCCTGAAAAGTCTTACCTTTCCGTCTTTGCCGCGAAAGGCTTTCAGTCCCTCGAAGCATTCGATGCTGTAGTGAAGAACTCCTGCGAAGGAACTGAGGAGAATGTTGTCGTCCGTATGGCTTTCAACCTCACCCCATACGCCATCCTTGAACTTACAATATAGGATAGTGGATGTCTTTGTGTAAGAAAATGTAAGTTTGCTCCAATCTGTTGCTGCCATTATCAAATAAGTATTTCTAATAGTTTGTTGTTTTCGTTTATGTATTCGTAATTTATGTTGTTGGCATCCATACGCTTGATCAATGCCTTATGGTCATCTTTTGAACTGACCTCTATGCCTATCAGAGCAGGCCCGTCCTCTTTGTTCGTCTTGCGTATATATTGTATGTACACAAGGTCGTCTGTCGGTCCTATGACATCCCTGATGAATGAAAGGACGGCTCCCGGCCTCTGAGGGAAGTTCACGATGAAATAATGCTTCAGTCCCTCGTAGAGCATTGATTTTTCACGGATTTCCTCCATTCTGATGATGTCGTTGTTGCTTCCGCTTATGATGCAGGCGACTCTTTTGCCTTTGATTTTGTCCGCATAGAAACGCAATGCGGCTACAGACAATGCTCCGGCAGGTTCGACTACGATCGCGCTTTTGTTGTACATTTCAATAATGGCGGTACAAACAGCCCCTTCAGGAACAAGTATGATGTCATCGAGTACATCTTTGCAGATTTCGTATGTGTATTCTCCGGCTTTCTTTACTGCGGCTCCGTCCACGAACTTGTCTATATGGTCAAGTTCCGTCACGTGGCCGTTTTTGATGGAGGCGTCCATACAGGCCGCTCCCGCGGGTTCAACACCGATTACCTTGGTGTCAGGGAAAGTCTGTTTGATATATGACCCGAGTCCGGATGCGAGTCCTCCTCCTCCGATAGGGACAAAGATATAATCGAGAGGTGCGTCGATCTGCTTTGAAATCTCAAGGCCTATTGTCCCTTGTCCCTCGATGACTTTACGGTCGTCAAAAGGAGGGATGAAAGTCTTGCCGCTTTTCTGGGCATATTCTATCGCGGCTTTGTTTGCCGCGTCGAACGTGTCTCCTGTCAGCACTATGTCCACATATTCCTTTCCGAACATTCTTACCTGCTCTATCTTCTGTCTTGGAGTTGTGGTCGGCATATATATGGAGCCCATAATCTGGAGCTTGTTGCAGGAGAATGCCACACCCTGTGCGTGGTTTCCTGCGCTTGCGCAGACTACTCCGTATTTCAATATTTCCGGAGAAAGGCTTCTTATCTTGTTGTAGGCTCCTCTGATCTTGTATGAACGGACCATCTGGAGGTCTTCTCTTTTCAGGTAGACTTCCGCTTCATATCTTGCGGAAAGGTTTGGATTCTGTTTCAAAGGTGTAGGTTCAAGGATTTCGCTCAGAAGTCCTGCAGCCTTTTCAATGTTTTCCACTGTAGGGAAATATTTCTCGGTGCTCATCGTTGTTTTGTTTTACAAAAAAACTTTTCAAAAATAAACTTTTCAAGGGTATTTTCCTAATAAATCGGAACCTGTTTCGATTTGTCAGGTTGAAATCTATAAACGGACCGATGTCAGTCCGTGATAATCAATACTATCGACTTGTGGCTGAGGGTGAGCTTGACAGTGTCCTGTTCCGCCGTGTTCAGAGTCGCTTGCCACCAGTTGTCGAATACGACGTCGTCCGTCTTGTATTTCAGGCCTTCGGATTTTATTCTCAGACTGTTGTCCGGTGAGAATATCGAGATTTTCCGGCCTTCTCCGCAATGGAATTCAAATGTGTCTGTGATTGCGAAAGCCGTCGTATAGTCGGAGACCATAGTGACTTCTATCCCCAGTTTCACAAGGTCGTACATTCTCGCATATTCCATAAGCAGCGACAGGTTGCCGACCGTGTGGTCCTCCCTTTCTCCTCCAGCTCCCACGATATGGATTTCGGACACATCATTGTAATGCTCCATTATATATCTGAATGCCTTTGTCTGGTCGTTGTGCTCCTGTTCGCTTTCATAGACAAAAATGTCTTTTACTTTACTGTAGTTTGCAGGTGAAATGGAGTCCATATCGCCGATGACTATATCCGGCAGCCTTTCCGTGCCGAATATGCTTTTGCTGTGCCGCAGGAATTTCCCCGTAGCCCCGTCACTGCAGACGATATAGTCAGCTTTTCTGATGATATAGCGCGGGTATTCTTTTTTGGGGAATTGACCGTTGCATACTATTACAGCACTTTTTCCCATGTCAGGTCAAGAATTTTTTCCTGTGATTCCGGATGAGGTCCCTTTTGTGGTTCCGTATGATGACGCGTCTCTGAATCCTATGAGGAAATCCTTGACGGCCATACGCTTCTTGCCGGAAAGCTGGAGATCGGTGATGGAGATTGCCCCATCTTCAGTTGATATTGCAAGATAGTTCCTGCCGTCGGAAAGCACTTCTCCAGGAGCGGCGCTGTCACGTCCGTTCTCCGCCAGAAGGGCATTGAACGCATCTCCGGTGACTTTCTCTCCGAAAAATATTTTCATCTGCTGCGGCTCCTTGCCTTCTTTGGTCAGCTCTGTGAATGCCGCAGGATAAGGGCTCAGACCTCTTATGAGGTTGTATATGTCTTTTGTCTTTCCGTTCCAGTCTATATGGCAGAGTTCCCTTGTGAGTTTAGGCGCCGGCTTCAGTACCTCGGAACCCTGTATGAAACTTTTCTGAAGACGGAGTTCCACGCTCTTGTCTATGATGGACTCAACTGTCTGTACGACAAGGTTTGAACCAAGTGCCATAAGTTTGTCGTGTATGTCTCCGGCCGTGTCGGTCTCTTCTATCCTGCACTGGTCACGGAACATTATATGGCCTGTGTCGATGCCTTCGTTTATCATAAATGTTGTCACACCTGTGATATACTCTCCGTTGATCACCGCCCAGTTGATAGGGGCTGCACCTCTGTACTGTGGAAGAAGGGCCGCGTGCAGATTGAATGTCCCGAGTTTCGGCATCTCCCAGACGACTTTCGGAAGCATACGGAATGCCACCACGACAAAAATATCCGCATCCCATGCCTTCAGTGCCTCGAGGAATTCCGGATCTTTGAGCGAAACCGGCTGCAGGACAGGTATATTGTGCTCTACAGCATATTTTTTTACAGCGCTTTCATTGATTTTCAGACCACGGCCGCTTGCCTTGTCCGCTACCGTCACTATACCTGCTATATTGTAGCCGTTCTTGCGCAGTGCGTCGAGAGGCGCGACTGCAAATTCCGGCGTTCCCATATAGACGATTTTTGTCTTGCGAAGTTTTCCTTCCACCTTGTTGCGTATCTTTTTAAATATTGTTTTGATATTGTCGATATTGATCAGGGACGAGTCGTTGATTGCTTTCCATGTGAGAAGCATTCCTGTAGGGAACAATATATATGAAGATATGAATACTCCCATTGCCGGGGACAGCGCGCCGTCCCTCGCGAGTTTCGTACCTGTAATGTCGATTACCCAATAGAACACGAAAAAGAGCACCGATATGATGGCCGGAGTGCCCAGGCCTCCCTTGCGGATAAGCGCGCCGAGCGGTGCACCTATGAAGAAGAATATGAAGCAGGCGAGGGACAGTGCGAACTTCTTGAGTATTTCTATGTCGATTCTTCTGAGCGTGAACGTATAATGGTATGTCTCCCTTGCGAATGTCGTCAATGTTGATATATATTCGTTCACATTGTTCAGAGCCTTTTCATATCCTCTGATCTTCTCGTCGATGTCTTTCCAGTCCTTCAGTGCCCCGTAATCCAGATTGGCCCTTATCCCGCTCTTTTTTGCAGTGTCAAGCTGGCTGTTGTATTTGAATGACCTTCCGCTCTGCAAAGATGCGATATGGTCCTCCATAGCCGCCTTCTTCAGTCCTCCTATGGAATCCTGGCTGTGGTCCAGCTGCTTGAGATCCATAGATTTGACCTCGTCGCCGAATCTCGCGTCATCCGATTTCTTGAATGCGTAGTTCTCCAAAGGGATTACAAGAGTCTGTTTTGCAAAGTCGATTGTCTGTAGCTGCAGCGTCGTGTCCCTGTACTTTTTTGTATTGGTCTCTTCATAATTCTCACCGCTGTACAACGTGAAAGTCAGCGCGCTCTTGTCTTCCGACATTTTCATCATTGCCGAATCGGCGAGAGTAAGACTTGTATTTCCCTTGTTGCCTGTATGGTTATACACCATAACCCCATACATCATCCCCGTCTCGTCATTTCTCTCGTCCACCCTGAGAATATACCCGTCTATACCATCATAAAAAGTACCTGTCGGTATCTTGATCTCCTCCTTGGTCCTTCCTATATCGTCCCTTAAAGTGAAAATCTTGTTATATGCCACCGGGATCAGGTCATTTGACGCGAAAAAAGCTCCTATGCTTATCACGACAGATGCTCCCACCAATGGCACCAGAACCCTTCTCAACGATATCCCTGCAGCCTTGATAGCTAAAAGTTCATTGTTCTCGCCCAAAGTTCCCAATGTCATCATCGATGCGAGCAGTGTCGCCAAAGGCAGTGACAGTGGAATCAAAGTCGCGCTTCCCCATCCCAAAAACTCCAAAATGACCTTCAAGCTCAATCCTTTGCCCACCAGTTCATCAATATACAGCCACAAAAACTGCATCATCAATATGAATATGACGACCAGCAGGATCGCAAAGAACGGTCCTATGAATGATTTTAGTATGAACTGATCTAATTTCTTCATCTCTTTGTTCTGTCTTTAAGACATCTGCTGCGTTGTCACCGTCTCCCTGTTCCTCATTACCGTACGGTAACTCCGGACTTCGCTCCTCGACGGCCTTGTCTCTGTTCCAAAAACAGAGACAAGCGTTCTTCGGGGCCGGATTAATGTGTAGCCAGCTCAACAAGCCTGTCGGCAGCCGCCTGCAGATTTGCAGTGTCCTTTCCGCCGGCAGTGGCAAGTCCAGGCTGTCCTCCGCCTCCTCCGAGGATGAGCTTCGCCGCATCCCTGATGTCAGCTACGGCATTGTGTCCTTTCTCCACAAGATCATTCGAGTACATCAGCAGGAGCTGAGGCTTGCTCTCGTGTTCGTATGCGGCGATTACCGCAAGGTTCGTGGCTTCCTTCTGGAGCATGAAGCAGGCGTTCTTGAGGATTGCTGGATTGACAGGTCTGTTTATTACAACCACATTGACTCCGTTGATATCCTTGCTCATGTCTGCAAGCGACTTCTTCAGTGCCGCGCTCTTCTCTTTTGCCACGGCTTCCGCCTCTTTCTTGAAATGCTCGTTCTCCTCTATCAGTTTTGCGATTGCGCCTGCAAGGTCCGGGGCATTGTTGAACAACGCCTTTGCCGCCCTGAGCGCATTTCCCATCACGTCCACTATGTTTTCCGCATATTTTCCTGTAGTTGCCTCTATTCTGCGCACTCCGGCTGCGATTGCGGATTCGGAAGAAATCTTGAAGAAACCGATCTGTCCTGTAGCTGCAGCGTGGCATCCTCCGCAAAGCTCGATCGAGTCACCAAACTTTACGACCCTTACCTTATCTCCGTATTTCTCCCCGAAAAGTGCCATAGCTCCCATTGCCTGGGCTTCTTCCATAGTAGCGGAGCGGTTTTCCTGAAGAAGAGAATTTTCCCTGATAAGTTCATTGACCCTGTTCTCCACTATATCAATCTGCTCGTCGGTGAGCTTCTCGAAATGTGAGAAGTCGAAACGGAAATATGAATCAGTCACGAATGAACCTTTCTGCTCCACGTGTGTTCCGAGGATTTCCCTGAGGGCCTTGTGGAGAAGGTGTGTCGCGGTATGGTTGTTGGCGATCATTTTTCTCCTGTCAGCATCTACTGTCAGTGTGAATGTCACGCTGCAGTCTTCCGGAATCCTTTCCGCGATATGTATCGTAAGGTTGTGCTCCTTGATCGTGTTGAGGATTTTGATCTTTTCTCCGTTTTCCGAAGTTATGTATCCTGTGTCTCCGACTTCTCCTCCCATTTCAGCATAGAACGGAGTGCGGTCAAACACAAGCTGGTACATCGTCTTGTTCTTTGCCTTTACCGTACGGTGCCTTGTAAGGTTGACTTCGCTGAGCTGAGTAAAGTCATATCCCAGGAATTCTACGCTGTCGCAATGTTTGAACTCGACCCAGTCTCCTGATTCTATTGCAGTGGCGTTGCGTGCGCGCTCCTTCTGCTTCTGCAGCTCGCGCTCGAATCCTTCGATGTCAATGGCGAATCCGTTTTCCGAAGCTATAAGTTCGCTCAGGTCGATAGGGAAGCCGAATGTGTCATATAGTACGAACGCATCTTCACCTTTAATCGTCTTTGTCTCCTTGGATTTCTCCATTATGTTGTCCATAAGGCGGATTCCCCTGTCGAGCGTGCGGAGGAAAGCAAGTTCCTCTTCACGGATGACTTTGACGATAAGTTCCTGCTGCTTTACGATTTCCGGATAGAATTCTCCCATATCGTCCACAAGCTGGCCTACAAGACGGCAGAGGAACGGCTCGTTGAATCCGAGGAATGTGTAGCCGTAACGGACTGCACGGCGCAGGATGCGCCTGATTACATATCCGGCCTTCACGTTTGAAGGCAACTGGCCGTCCGCTATCGAGAAGCTGATGGCCCTGATATGGTCTGCGATCACCCTCATTGCCACATCCTTCTTGTCGCTTGAGGCTCCGTAGCTGTGCCCTGAAAGTTCCTCTATCTTGCGGATCATTCCTGTGAACACGTCGGTGTCGTAGTTGCTCTTCTTGCCCTGGAGGGTCATACAAAGTCTCTCGAAGCCCATTCCGGTGTCCACATTCTTGAAAGGAAGCTGCTCGAGTTCACCGTTGGCCTTGCGGTTGAACTGCATGAACACAAGGTTCCAGATTTCGATCACAAGGTGATGCCCCTGGTTCACAAGGTCGCGTCCGGGTATTTCGGCCCTTTCCTCATCGCTTCTGAGGTCAACGTGGATTTCGCTGCATGGTCCGCATGGTCCTGTCTCTCCCATCTCCCAGAAATTGTCGTGCTTGTTGCCGAGCAGGATCCTGTCTTCGGGAAGATGTTTCTTCCATTGCTCTCGTGCTTCCGTGTCAAGTTCTGTCCCGTCTTTCTCATCACCTTCAAACACAGTGGCATACAGCCTGTTCTTGTCTATTTTGTACACATCCGTGAGAAGTTCCCAGGCCCAGTCGATCGCTTCTTTTTTGAAATAGTCCCCGAAACTCCAGTTTCCGAGCATTTCAAACATAGTATGGTGATAGGAGTCGTGTCCCACTTCTTCAAGGTCGTTGTGCTTTCCGCTCACTCTCAAGCATTTCTGGCTGTCGGTCACCCTTTTGTACTGAGGCGTGCTGTTGCCGAGGAACCAGTCTTTGAACTGGTTCATACCTGCATTGGTGAACATAAGTGTAGGGTCATTCTTTACCACCATCGGAGCGGAAGGGACGATGGTGTGACCTTTTGATGCGAAAAAGTCCAGATAGGCTTTTCTGATTTCTTTTGATGTCATTATATATACTCTAAAAATATTCGTCTGATCCCGTGTTCGGGCAAAATAACTTGCAAAATTATAATTTTTTCCGGAAAAAGACTATCTTTGCGCCTATGCCTAAATCTAAAAAGTACATTTTCAACGCAAAGACCCTGTCCTACGAAATTGAGGAGAAGTCAAAAAGGCTCCGTCTCTTCAAGTTCGCGGCTGTCTTTTGTGCAAGCGTATGCCTGGCTGTCCTGTATTTTTGGATATATACCGTGGTTCTTGGAAATGATCTTCCCAAGACTGCATATCTGAGGCATATCAACGAGGCCTGGAGCTCCAGGATAGACATAATAGAAAACAATCTTGACGAATACGACTCCGCGCTTACCGCGCTGCAGATCCGTGACGATGAGATATACAGGTCGCTTTTCGGTATGAACACGATTCCTGCCGAAGTGCGCAATGCCGGCTTCGGAGGAGTGAACCGCTATTCCTATCTCGACGGGCTTGACAACAGCGCAAAGATCCGCAGTACCGTGACCAGGATTGATGTCCTGAGCAAAAAGTCATATATACAGAGCAAATCATTCGATGAGGTGGCCGCCCTTTCCAAGCGCGCCGGCGATATGGTGTCCTGTATACCGAAGATTTCCCCGATAGTCCCGGACAATTCGAAATACAGGCTGTCAAGCGGGTTCGGGGTCCGTACCGATCCTGTCTATGGAGGACGTGCCATGCACTCCGGGCTGGATTTCGCAATGCCTATAGGCAATCCTGTATATTCCACAGGTGACGGTATCGTAGAAAAGGTAACTGAAGGCAGAAGCGGCTACGGCAACAATGTGGTTGTCGACCACGGGTTCGGCTATAAGACACGATATGCCCATTTGAGCGAGATTCTTGTTGAAGAAGGGATGACGGTAAAAAGGGGGGACACTCTCGGCAAGACAGGCAACAGCGGCAAGTCGTCCGGACCTCATCTGCATTATGAGGTCATATACAAGGGACGGCATGTCAATCCGATCAATTACCTTGACCTTGAAATCTCTCCTGAAGAATATTCATCTATGCTTGAACAGGTCGGTTCTGACGCGTCCGGAGACAACGGACAATATGCGTCGTCCGGGAAATAGAAGTCGCTATGGCAAGCCAGTACATTTATGATGACAAGCAGGTCCGTTTCAAAAAGACTCAGCGTACCATATCCGGTGTGCTGTTTGCCGTCTTGAAATATACTGTGCTTTCACTTGCCCTTGCCGTACTGTATTATTCGGTGTTCGCGCTTCTTTTCAATACCGATACGGAGAGGAGGCTCAAGCAGGAAAACAGGCTCTACGAGAAAATTTATCCCGAAATGGAGAAGAAGGAAAGACTGCTTTCCGATGTCGTGACGGGGCTCCAGATGCGTGATGACGAAATCTACAATGAGGTGTTCCACATGAGTGCGCCTAATGTGGAGCGTCTGTCATCCGTGTCTTTCCTCGAGGATACCAAGCTGATGCAGGATGATGACATTGCGGAGATGACATCTGCAAAGGTCTCAGTGCTCGAGACCCGTGCCAGCCGTGTGGAAGACAATTTCAGAAGAGTGTTCGAGAGGATTTCCGGAGAGGATTTCGTTATGCCTCCGATGGATCTGCCTATAAATGATTTTACGTACGCCCAGGCCGGTGCTACTGTCGGGCAGAAGATAAGTCCGTTTTATAAAGTGAAGGTAGAGCATCGCGGCTTTGACCTGATCGCACATTCCGGTACCCCGGTATATTCGACGGCTTCCGGAGTGGTGACCGATGTCGTCCGTTCTGCAAAGGGGCCTGGAAATATGGTGGAGATACAGCACGGCGGCGGATATGTGACACGTTATGCCCATCTTCAGGATATAGCGGTGGCAAAAGGACGCCAGATTGAAAAGGGTACCCTTATCGGCCATGTAGGTGTGACGGGAATGACATTCGCTCCGCATCTTCATTATGAAGTGTCGCGCGACGGTGAGTATCTCAATCCGGTCAACTATTTTCTCGGAGCGGTCAGCCCATACGAATATTCCGCTATACTCGTAATGTCGATAAGTACTGGGCAGTCAATGGATTAAAGGTTTCTGCAATGGAAAAGCTATATTACTCTATCGGTGAAGTGGCGGATGTTCTCGGAGAGAATGTCTCGCTTGTCCGATTCTGGTCTGATTCATTTCCTAAATTCATAAAGCCGAAGCGCAATGCCAAAGGAAACAGGATGTTTACCAAAGAAGACCTGGACACCTTCAAGAAGATCCATTTCCTTGTCAGGGAATGCGGTATGACGCTCGAGGGCGCGGCAAAAAAGTTGCAGAGCGGGACTTCCGGTGTGGACAATACTGTAAAGGTGCTTGAATACCTCAGGTCGCTGAAAGACCAGCTGAAGGAAATACATAAAAGTTTATAGCCGGGAGATGCGGATGCCTCCGGGATATTCCGCAATCACTGTATATTAAAAGGTATAGGTGACTGATATGAAAGTAAAGGATATAATAAAGGCTATAGAGGAGTTCGCGCCTCTGTCGATTCAGGAGAAATGGGACAACAGCGGTCTCTGCATAGGCTCGGAGTCTGATGAGGTGTCGTCAGTGCTTATCGGGCTTGACTGCACTCCGGAGCTTGTGGACGAGGCTGTGGCCTGCGGGGCTGATATGATTGTTACCCACCATCCGCTGATCTTTTCCGGGATTAAGTCGATATCTGCGGACAACCGTACCGGAGAGGCTGTCATAAAGGCTGTCCGGGCAGGTATTGCGGTATATTCCGCACATACTTCCGCGGACAAGGTAATCGCCGGTGTCAGCGGTGCTATGGCTGCAAGGCTCGGGCTGAGGAATGTTGAAATCCTTGATCCGGACGGGGACGGGACCGGCCTTGGTGTCGTAGGGGAGCTTCCGGTGCCGATGCCGGCGGAAGATATTGCCGCATTGGTGAAAGACAGGTTCTCGCTGAAGGTGCTCAAAAGTTCCAGACCTGTGTCCGGCGAGGTGAAAAGGGTGGCGATGTGCGGCGGATCCGGAAGTTCCCTCATCGGAAAGGCGATGGAGTCCGGCGCGCAGCTTTATATTTCCGGTGATATCTCATACCATCATTTCTTCACTGAGGAAGGCTTTATGATTATGGACATCGGACATTATGAAAGTGAAATAGATATAGTTGAAATTTTATTTTCCATCTTAAGGAAAAATTTTCCTACCTTTGCAGTTCGCATTACCGAGAATATTTATAGTAACCCGATATTTTATTTTTAAGCGATATGGCTAAAAAGACAAAAAAAATCGAAACACCTATCGATCAGAGGGAGACATTCGTGTCAATCCAGAAGAACTTTGCTGATTCAGATCTGAGCGTTGAGGAGAAACTCAAGACGCTTTATGCTCTGCAGCAGGTTGATACAAAGATAGACAGAATACTTCAGCTGAGGGGTGAGCTTCCTCTTGAGGTTGAAAACCTTGAAAACGAAATCGCTGACCTTAAGGCCAAAGTAGCCGGGGTAACGGCCCGGATAGAGGAGTCAAACAAGAATATAGCAGACTACAAGAATCAGATTGTCGAGTATGACGCTCTGATAGAGAAATATAAATCCCAGGTAGAGCACGTCTCAAACAGCAGGGAGTTTGACTCTCTCAGCAAAGAGATTGAGAACCAGGGACTTCTCAGGCAGATCGCTGAAAAGAACATCTACGAGACAAAAGAGGGGATAGCTTCTATGAAAATGGATGTTGAGGCCATCAAGGAAAAGCTTTCAGTGAAAAACGACGACCTCAAAGCCAAGAAGCAGGAGCTTTCAACAATCATCGAGTCTACAGCCAAGGAGGAGGAGAGACTGTGTGGGGAGAGGGAGGCAAGCGTGTCGAAGATAGATGCAAGGACGCTCAGCGCGTACGACCGTATCAGAAACAGCTGCAACAACCATCTTGCTGTAGTCTCCGTGTTCAACGGCAATGCCTGCGGAGGATGTTTCAGTACGATCGCTCCGCAGAGGCTTATCGATATCGCTTCAAACAAAAAAATGATCATCTGCGAATACTGCGGAAGAATTCTTGTAAATCCGGATTTTGAGTAGTATGCCGGAGGCTGGAAAAAGAAGAACAAGACAGAAAGATGTCAATCTTGATACATTAGGGCTTGAGATGGGTAACAAACCGCCTCAAGCTCTTGATGTTGAAGAGGCTGTCATCGGCGCGCTCCTTGTGGAGCCGAACTGTGTGGACGAGGCGATGGAGGAACTGTCGCCTTCCTGTTTCTATAATGAGAAGCACCGTCTTATCTTCGAGTCTATGGTCAGGCTTGTCAACGGGCATACTTCCATAGATCTTCTTACCGTTTCCCAGCAGCTGAAGATTGACGGCAATCTTGAAATCGTGGGAGGCACGGTCGCCCTTGCCCAGCTGTCTCAGAAGATAGGAGCGGCTGCCCATATCGAGTTCTATATCAAGATCCTGAAGCAGAAATGCATACAGAGGGAGCTGATAACCGCCTCGTATGCTATTCTCAAATCAGCGTACGATGACACTACCAATGTGGATGACCTGATAGACGATGCGCAGACAAAGGTATTTGCGGCTATCCAGAACAATGTCAAAAAAGATGTCCAGGATATCGGGTCCGTCATCACCAAAGCCATCAATGACATTGAGGCTCTTCAGGACTCCACGGGTCTGAGCGGTGTGCCTTCTGGCTTCCCGTCTCTTGACAAGATCACTCTCGGATGGCAGCCGTCCGACCTTATAATCCTTGCTGCGCGTCCTTCCGTGGGAAAGACGGCGTTCGTGCTCAATATCGCAAGGAACGCATCGGTGGATCATCACGCTCCTGTAGCTTTCTTCTCTCTTGAGATGCCTGCGATACAGCTTGTCAAACGTATGATGGTGACGGAGACCGGAATCAGTGCCGACAAGATAAAAGGAGGTCAGAAGCTTGAGCCGTATGAATGGGTGCAGCTGGAGCAGAAACTGAAAGATCTGGCGAAGGCGCCTCTTTATATAGATGACACTCCTGGCCTTCCGGTTATGGAGTTCCGTTCCAAGGCCAAGAGGCTTGTAAAACAGAAAGGCGTAAGGCTTATAATAGTCGACTACCTTCAGCTTATGCAGGGACCTGTGGAGCTGAGAGGACTCAGGGAGCAGGAAGTCGCAGCCATATCGCGAACCCTCAAGGCGACCGCCAAGGAACTGAATGTGCCTATCATAGCCCTGTCGCAGCTGAGCCGAAACGCCGTGACCCGTCAGGGATCCAACAACCGTCCACAGCTTAATGACCTTCGTGAGTCCGGATCAATCGAGCAGGATGCCGACATGGTGATCTTTATACACCGTGCCGACTACCAGGGTCTTTCCGATAATCCTGAGGATATAGGAAAGACATTGATTATCATTGCAAAGCACAGGAACGGCGAGATCGCCGACGTGCCTATGACATTCCGTCATTCCGAAGTCCGGTTCGTCGACAACGAGGATACTCTTGTCAACCTTGCCGGAAGTATGGATTCTATGTCTCCGGACGGTTCCTCTATGGATTATGTGCCGATCTCCAACATCGGCGGAGGCAATTCCGAGTTCGGTAACAATCCGGATTTTTAGCAGATCTGTCTTATGGGAGTTTTTTGCAGGATAATATCGGTATTGCTGATTTTCAGCCTTCCTGTAGTGTGCCGCGGGCAGAAGCCGGAAGATACGACATCCGGAGGCTGCATCCCCGTATTGTCCCTCTCTGAGGACAATCTTGCATATAAGGCAGGTGAATATCTTAAGTTTACGGTGCATTATTCGTGGGGAGCGATCAATTCGGATGTAGGCTGGGCTACCGTGAACCTTGATACTCTCCGTCTTGACGGGAAAAAGGTCTTCCACTGCTCGGTGTTCGGAAGGACGGTCAGGTGGTATGACCTTCTTTTCAAGGTAAGGGAGGATTTCCAGTCCTGGTTTACAGCTGAAGGAATCAGACCTGTGAAGTTTACCAGGAACACAAACGAAGGGCGGTACACCGCTACGAATACATACCATTATATGTGGAATGCCGCGGAACCGTATATCGCGGCTGATGTCTATTCGTCAAGTTCCGGCCAGCGTAATGTGAATATGCCGCTGAATGCCTGCACGTATGATCTTCCCGCGCTTTTTTTCCTCGCGAGGAATATGGATTTCGATTCGGTGGTTCCAGGAAAGCGTTATCCTATGACCTTCGCTATAGATGACGACATATACAATGTCTATTTTATTCTTCACGGGCGAGAGACCAGGAAGATCAAAGGTCTCGGGACTGTCCGTACCATCAAGTTTGCTGCAAAGCTGCTTGCCGGTGAGGTGTTTACGGGTGAAGAGGATATGATGATATGGGTTACTGATGATGACAACCGGATACCGGTCTGGTTTGAAGCGCCCATTATGGTGGGAACGGCTTCTGGACGCCTGGCTGAATACTCCGGGCTCAAATATCCTTTCTCATCGCTGACAAACAAATGACTTATGGCAAAAAACAATGAAATATCACATACCGGGAAAATCATAGAGATTACGCCCGAGTTCACATCAGTGGAAATCATAGCGTCATCGGCCTGTTCCTCCTGCCACGCGAAGGGATTGTGCGGAGTGTCGGAGGAGGAGGCAAAAGTTATAATGGTGCCTACTGATCCATACGCTTCGTATGAAACGGGCGATCAGGTCCGCGTCCTGCTTAAAAAGTCGATGGGCCTTAAAGCGGTATGGATATCTTATGTGATACCTTTGATAATTTTAATGATTTTAATATTATCTTTGTCGTCCGTTACCGGACACGAAGTTTATGCCGGACTTGGCGCGATTGGCGGTGTTTTGCTCTATTATGTTGGTATCTATATCTTTAGAGACAGACTCGCCAAGGATTTCGTGTTTTACATAAAGGAAAAATAATTCTAATATATTATTGACAATATGACAACAACAATTATCTGGACTATTGCAATCATCACCATCCTCGGTGCGTTGCTTGCGGTCGTTCTTTTCTTTGTGGCCAAGAAGTTCAAAGTTGAGGAAGACCCGAGAATCGACGAGGTGGAGAAAGTGTTGCCTGGAGCCAATTGCGGCGGTTGCGGTCACGCCGGCTGCCGTGCATTTGCCCAGTCTTGTGTTGAGGCCCCGAATCTTGACAACAACTTCTGTCCTGTCGGAGGCAATGAGACTATGAAAAAAGTTGCAGCCGTGCTTGGCGTTGAAGTTAAGGAGAAGGCTCCTATGGTCGCTGTGGTTCGTTGCAACGGAACCTGTGAAAACCGTCCGCGCATCAATGAGTATGGCGGATATGCTTCCTGCCGTGTAAAGGCGGCTCTGTACAGCGGTGACACCGGATGTTCATTCGGATGCCTCGGATGCGGCGACTGCGTGGCTGCCTGCCAGTTTGATGCAATCCACATGAATCCTGAGACCGGACTTCCTGAGGTTGACCAGGAGAAATGTACTGCCTGCGGAGCCTGTGTGAAGGCTTGTCCTAAGGCTATCATAGAACTGAGGAACAAAGGTCCGCGCAATATGAGGGTCTTTGTCAGCTGTGTGAACAAAGACAAGGGAGGAGTTGCCCGCAAAGCCTGCTCTGCAGCCTGCATAGGCTGCGGCAAATGTGCAAAAGTATGTCCTCACGGAGCTATTACAGTGGAAAACAATCTTGCGTATATAGATTTCACAAAATGTAAACTCTGCAAGAAATGTGTGGCTGAATGCCCTACAGGTGCGATTCACGCGGTCAATTTCCCTGTAGTGAAACCAAAGCCGGTGGCCCCTGCTGCAGCACCGGTCCAGGCGGCTGCGGCGCAGGATGCAAAGATTGAAAATAATGAACAGGTCAAAAAGGAGGAGTAGATATGAAAAAGACATTTTCAATAGGTGGTATACATCCCAATGACAGCAAGATTTCAACGAACTGTCCTATAGAAGTGCTTCCTGCTCCATCTGTGGTGTACATCTCGATGGCACAGCACCTTGGTGCCCCTGCGACTCCTGTCGTGGCGGCAGGTGACAGGGTCAGGACCGGACAGGTTATAGGCGAACCTGCTGGATTCATTTCCGCTTTCGTGCATTCATCTGTCACAGGAACGGTAAAATCTGTCGCTCCGCGTAAAGATCTGGCAGGAAACAATGTAATGCACGTTGAGATTGCGGTTGAAGAGGATGAATGGGTAGATGGTGTCGACAACAGCGATATGATTGTCCGTGAGATCCCTAAAGACAATAAGGTCATCGTTGACCGCATCAAGGCCTGCGGTGTCGTAGGTCTGGGCGGTGCGACATTCCCTACACACGTGAAACTTTGCCCTCCTCCGGACAAGAAGGCCGAAGTCCTGATTCTCAACGGAGCGGAATGTGAGCCTTATCTTACTTCCGACTACCGTATCATGATAGAGAAACCGGAGCAGATTGTCATCGGTGCAGGTATTATGCAGCAGGTTCTCGGAGTTCCTCGTGCTGTAATCGGTGTGGAGGAGAACAAGCCCAAGGCTATAGAGGCATTGAAAGCTGCTGTGGAGAAACTGAAAGTCCTTTCTGCTTCATACAGCAGGATCGAAGTGATGACATTGAAGAAGAAATATCCGCAGGGAGGAGAAAAGCAGCTTATCGAGGCTGTTACCCACCGTGAAGTCAAATCTATGGGACTTCCTATCGATGTCGGCGCGGTCGTGCAGAATGTCGCTACATCTCTTGCGGTATATGACGCCGTACAGAAGAATAAACCTCTGACAACAAATACGCTTACCGTGACAGGGGATTGTCTGCCTGGTTCAAAGCAGAGAAATTACCTGTTCCGGATAGGAACTCCGCTGTCGTTTATCATAGAAAAGATCGGCGGTATTCCTGAAGATGCGGTGAAGGTCGTAAGCGGAGGTCCTATGATGGGCAAGGCGATCTCAAACCTTGACGCTACTGCTGTCAAAGGTTCGTCTTCACTCCTTTTCCTGACTGCTGAGCAGACTGTCCGCAAACCGGAAAGCAACTGTATCCGCTGCGGCAAATGTGCCGAGGCCTGCCCTATGGGTCTTGAGCCTTTCCTTCTCAACAAGCTCGCCAGGAACGGAATGATGGAGGAGCTTGAGGACAATGCGGTTCAGGACTGTATCGAGTGCGGATGCTGCCTGTACAGCTGTCCTGCGAACATTCCTCTTCTGGATGTCATCAGAATTGCCAAAGGGGATGTAATACGCATCATAAGAGGACGTTCAGCAAAGAAATAAGTCAAGAATATCATAAAAAACAATAAAGATGAATAAACTATTGGTTTCACCTTCACCTCATATCCACACCAGGACGTCTACAGCGTCCCTGATGCGTGACGTGGTGATTGCGTTGCTTCCTGCGGTGATTGTTTCCGTTCTTTTCTATGGATGGTCCGAACTGATGATCCTGGGAGTCAGCGTCGTTTCCTGCATACTTCTGGAATATCTCATCACAAGATTCCTTCTCAAAGGGAAAAATACTGTCTGCGACTGGTCTGCTGCCGTAACAGGTGTCCTGCTCGCGCTGAACCTTCCTGCCACATCTCCGTGGTGGATGGTGCTCATAGGTGCCGTCGTGGCCATCGGAGTCGCAAAGATGACTTTCGGAGGTCTTGGACAGAACCTTTTCAACCCTGCTCTTGTAGGACGTGTGTTCCTTCTCATCTCATTCCCTGCGGCTATGACGGACTGGTCTGCGACAAAGGGATTCATTTCCGGAGTTGACGCTTCTTCAGGAGCGACTCCTCTCGGAATCGTGAAAGAAGGCGGCATAGAGGCTCTCGGCAATGTGGACTATCTCAATATGCTGTTTATGAATATCGGCGGTTCCGCAGGTGAGCTTTCTGCGATTGCGATTATTCTCGGATTCATATATCTGCTTGTCCGCAGGGTTATCCGTCCGCATATCACGCTTTCAATCTGGGCGACTGTATTCGTGTTCTCAGGAATCATGTGGCTTGTAAATCCTGCTGAGTACACGGATCCTGTCTTCAACCTGCTTACAGGAGGTATTCTTCTTGGTTCAGTGTTTATGGCGACAGACTACGTTACATCTCCGATGTCTGCAAAAGGCGGAATCATCTTCGGTGTCGGAATCGGTCTTATCACAATGCTTATCAGGTATTTCGGATCGTTCCCGGAGGGAATGTCGTTCGCAATCCTGATTATGAACTCCACTGTTCCTCTTATCAACAAATTCTGTAAATCCAAGAAATACGGGAGGGCTTAATTATGGCGGTAAAATCTTCATTCAAAAATATGGTGCTTTGCCTGTTTGTGATATGTCTTGTCTGCTCAGGTCTTCTTGCAGGAGTATATGCTCTTACGGCTGAACCTATCAGAAAAGCTGCAGAGGCAAAGACAAACAATGCCATCGCTGTCGTGGTGCCGGAATTTACAGGTGCACCGGTAATGGGTACGGTCAATGCCGGCGGAAAAGATTATACATATTATACTGTCTCCAACAAAGGTCTTGTGTCCGGTTATGCGATCAAGACATCTTCTGTCGGTTTCGGAGGTCCTCTTGAACTGATGGTCGGTCTGACTGCGGACGGTGTAATCTATAACACTTCAGTCCTCTCGCAGAGCGAGACTCCGGGACTTGGTGCAAAATGCGTGGAGCCGTCTTTCGCTGGGCAGTTTGTTAAATTCGACCCTTCAAAGAAAAAGCTTGCAGTCAAAAAGGACGGAGGTGATGTGGATGCCATCACGGCTTCAACAATCACTTCCCGTGCATATTGTGTTGCCATTGAGAATGCTCTCGAGGCGTACAAGGCTATTGTTGCAGGCAGCTCTGCTGCTGATGATGATACCTGCGCTGATGAAGGCTGCTGCGGAACTTGTGCGGAAAACAGCTGCGGTATGGACTGCCAGGGTGACGTATGTCAGGTTGAGGAAGGCGGATGCAGCGGAGACTGCAGCTCATGCAGTTCTTCCTGTGAGGAAGCCTGCGGTGAATGTGCAAATGAATCTAACGAATAAGGAGGATACATTATGGGAAAATTTCAGCTTATAACAAAAGGTCTTGTAAAGGAGAACCCTACATTTGTCCTTCTCCTGGGTATGTGTCCTACATTGGCGACCACGACTTCGGCCATTAACGGTATGAGTATGGGACTTGCGACTATGTTCGTGCTTATCCTGTCAAATATGGCCATTTCCGCTATTGCCGGTTTGATTCCGGATAAGGTCCGTATTCCTTCCTATATCGTGGTGATCGCTACTTTCGTGACTTTGCTCCAGTTCGTGATGCAGGCTTATACTCCTGCTATGTATGAGACTTTGGGACTGTTCATTCCGCTGATTGTGGTGAACTGTATCGTTCTCGGACGTGCTGAGGCTTTTGCCAACAAGAACAGTGTGGTTGACTCTGCATTGGACGGTCTTGGAATAGGATTGGGCTTTACTCTGTCGCTTACGTTGCTTGGCCTTGTGCGTGAACTGCTCGGAAACGGTTCCGCATTCGGATTCAAGTTCATCCAGGGTGACGGTATCCTTGCCTTTGTCCTTGCTCCGGGAGCATTCCTTGCACTGGGTTATCTGATAGTGCTTTTCCGTAAGGTTACAGCTAAGAAGAACAATTAAAAGAAAGGACTATGGAATATATATTGATCATAATATCAGCGATATTTGTTAACAATATCCTGCTTTCGCAGTTTCTCGGCGTGTGTCCGTTTCTTGGCGTATCCAATAAGTTGAGTACGGCCGTAGGAATGTCCGGAGCGGTCTGCTTCGTGATCACACTGGCAACTCTGGTTACTTATCTTCTCCAGTATTATGTGCTGAATCCTCTCGGAATCGGTTTTATGCAGACCATTTCGTTCATTCTTGTGATTGCGGCACTTGTACAGATGGTGGAAATCGTGCTCAAGAAAGTCAGCCCTGCACTTTATCAGGCTCTCGGAATCTTCCTTCCTCTGATTACAACGAACTGTGCGGTTCTTGGAGTCGCTCTTATCGTTGTCACCAAGGAATTTACTTTCGGAGGCGAGCCTCACCTTCTCAATCTCGGAGAGTCTGTAGTATATGCGTTCGCAACTTCCCTCGGCTTCGGTCTTGCTATGACTTTGTTTGCAGGACTCCGTGAGCAGCTTGCGCTCAACAGCGTGCCTAAGGCTTTCAAAGGTATTCCTATCGCTTTGGTTACTGCCAGCATCCTGGCTATGGCGTTTATGGGATTCTCAGGATTGGTATAGTACTGAAATCTTTATATGATAATCCCCTGAGGAATGATTGTTTTTAACGGCAATTGTCTTTAGGGGATTTTTTTGAAGCAATTCCTATGGATGATCTGTCTCCACAATATTGGTATGATATGGGTGTTTCTCTCCGGAAACAGGCGAAGTTCGGAGAGGCGGTCAATGCGTTCCGTAAGGTGATTGAATTGTCTGATTCGCTGCCGGAACGGACCGAGGAAATAAAGGTGCTGCGGGACCGTGCGGAGGCGTCGATCGGGCTGATCTGTGAGATCAACGGCTTTGTGAATGTGGATCTTATGAATCCGTGACATATAATCCATTTGGACTTTATTGGTGCAGATTACCCGAGCCCCTCCAGGTCTCAAATGACAGCTACAGCTTCTGCGCACCAGGATCATAACAGGGAGGGTCTCTGCAATTGATTGAGATACAGTGGATTGCAAAACAGTATGCCTCATGTGAAGCATACTGTTTTGCATAGTGTTCATACCCAGTTAGTTGCGGAGACCCACCTGTTCGACTTGACCTGCTGACATCGCCCTTTTGCCGACAACAAAGAGGTCACCGGTAAAACCTTGTGTGAATACCGTTCGTTTTTTGGGAAGGATCAGTCTCCAAAGTTCATTCCATTACCGGTCATAACGTTGCGGGATGCTACATTATGTAAAGACCTGCCACATTGCTGCGTGAGACCGCACTTGCCCCACAGCAAAATGCCTCAGTCGGTATCGGTCTCCACGTCTCTCTTTTTATACCCGTCTCAATCCTCCACGTCTGCTTTTACAAAACACGAGCAGGAGCGCATTTTATAACTGTCACTAAATCAGGCGTTTATGTTGATGGCATCTGCTTTGCCCATGCGTTTTGGTAGGGGCAAAGCATAATGTAAATTGTTATATTGTTGAATAATAATGAATTACAAATCGGAAGCCTGCTCGTGTTTTGTATCTTATCCTAAAAAGTTTACCACAAAACGTATCATTCTGGACTCATACGAACAGATTCGTCTTCTGGACCGCATAGTCCTGAAGCACTACTTCAGCAGTGTACAGGAAGTGGTTACAATGGACGATCTTTTTGGGGTAGTCTTCAATACTAATCTACATTGAAGACGTCTCCGAAGATGATATCTGTGATGATTTCTCCTGTGTCTGTATTGACTCCGAAAGCAAACGGCTTATATGACTGTCCGGATTCCGCTTCGTAGAAAGTAATGAAATCTTCTCCTGTCAGTGAAGTCATTTTATAATAGCCGATTGCATCTTTGATTATTCCCATTGAAATGCTTGCCTGTATCTCTTCTTCCACATATTTCCTTACAAATTCTTCATCGGCATCTGCCGGAACGCAGTATGCATAATATGTGGCATCCGCAGGAGTCGGCTTGACGGTTATTTCTGCATATCCGGCTTCTATATCTTCCGGAATAAATTCAAAAGACATTGTGCTGGAAGCATCGGGTCTTGTCCTGAATTCCTGTCTGGTTATAGCAGTGGTAGGGTAGCCTGCTTCATAACCGAAAACCAGAAAATAATATTCTGTATCAGGGAATAGTCCTTCTTTTGTAAAGCCTGTGGTGTTCCCTTTGTTCAGAAATGCAGACAGGTCTCCTCCTTTTATTTCATTCAGATAAGCCTCGTCTGTAGTATATCCTTCTTTTATGACACATGTCATAAAATAGGGATCATTATTCTTGACACCTACGTCCGCTGTAATTGATTTTGTCTCGATTCCGGTCAATGTTACCGTGAATGTGTTTTCGGAAAGAGTTATGTCTGCTGTCGAAAAGGTCTCGTTGGTCACGTCAGTTACTATTTTCCCGGTATTGTCCAATCCGGCGGCAAGAACTGTATAGTCTGTTTTGGCGATAAGATTGTTCCTTGTAATGGTCGCTTCGCCTTTTCGACACATCTTTTCCAGTGCCTCTTCCACGGTGTGACCGAATGTGGCCTCATATAGAGATATTATATGATAGATATCATTCTGCAGGATTTCTTCAGGTGTTCCCTTGGCATCTGGACCGTAATAATAATCTTTCGGGTCGAGAGTCACAAAGTACGTTAGCTCCTTGTCTTGTGGGGAAATATTTACGGTAAGGTCGGATGGTCTTTCATAGCCTGTGAAGCTTATCTGAAACTGACTTTTCCCTTCAGGGATAGGAGGTTTTTCACCGCCATTCGGCTCTTTATCGCATGAGGATACAATGCTTAGCATTGAGAGGGCAAATAATGAGAAAGATAGGATTTTCTTCATATTGATTCTGTAGTCAATGATTGTGTCTGTCAAATTTAGGTAAAAATGATAAAAACAATATATTGTGACAGAAAATATTTAGTTTAAAGCATCATTCCAATAAAACAGCTGCCCCTTACCTTTTTGCTCATAGCAAAGGTAAGGGGCAATCTCATTTTTCAGGCAATTTTCAGCCTGTGGATTTTGTTAGAATCTGTAGCGTACACCGATTGTCGGAACAAATCCGAAAAGTCCGCCTGTGTAGAAAGCAACATCTTGACCGTTAGGGCCTATGTTCTTTCCGGCAGCGATACCGATCTGAGGCCTGAGGTCTACAGAAAGCTGGAGAGGGAACCAGAATGTGTACTCAAGTCCTACCTGTCCTACAGCTGAAATTGTAACTGCGTTGGCGAAATGATATCCGAGGGAAGCTCCGGGACCTGCATAGAATCCCCATTCTCCTCTGTCTGTCCACGCCGGCTGTGCAATCATGAAGTTATAGGTCGCAGTAGCATTGAGTGATCCGAATCCGAAAAGTCCGAGGTTTGCCTCCACGAAATCAGCTCCTGCTACAGTATGCTGGTAACTTGCCTCAACGCCGTATGCGAGACGTCCTCCGATTGCTCTTGGCTGAGCGTTTGCTGCGATGGTGATTCCCAAAGCGAGAACGGCCATCAAAATGATCTTTTTCATAACTTTAATATTTAGTTAATAGTACTGTCGTAAATCGTATTTCAGTTTATCTGCTGAAAAACTGTCGCAAAGATAAACATTTTGGATATCAGCCCAAATAAACTTTTGGACTTATCTCTGTTTCATCTGTGCATCGAGGAAGAACAGTCCCTGCTCTCCTGCCTTTTTGATCTTTTCCACTATGTCCGAAGCGGTGGCTTCTTCTTCAACCTGCTCCCTGACAAATCCCCAAAGGAAATCCTGTGTAGCCTTGTCCTTCTCCGCTGATGCGACGTCCACAAGCTTGTCAATAAGTTCTGAAACGTGGCATTCGTGGCTGTATACGTGTTCGAACAATTCAAGTATGCTGCCCCAGCTTCCCGGAACCACATCTATTTTGTCCACTTTGGCGGTACCTCCACGTTTGATAAGATAGCTTGCCATAGAAAGGGCGTGCTCCTTCTCTTCTTCTGACTGTTTGTACATCCAGTGTGCGAATCCGCTCCATCCTTCTTTTTCAAGATGGAAACCCATCTGCAGATAAAGGTTTGAAGACCAAAGTTCGGCGATAATCTGATCGTTGATTGCTTCCTGTAGTTTTGTTGTAATCATAGTTCTTTAATTTATTGTTGATTTAAAATCTAGTCCAATTTAGAAAACATCGGTGACATTAGCAACATCAATGCCGTTTGTTTTTTCAGTTATGCTTGATTCCATATTTTCCCGTTGAGGATATGATGTCTGATAAACGGTGTCTGATGGCTGTAGGGGATGAAAGCGAGCGAAGGGACCGGCTCCGTTATTATCAGGTTTGCCTTTTTCCCTGGGGTTATGGAGCCGGTTATGTCACTGACTCCCATTGCGTATGCCGAGTTGACGGTAGTTGCGTTCAGTGCCTCTTCAGGAGTGAGCTTCATCCTGATACATCCGAGTGCCATTATAAAACGCATATTCCCGCTTGGCGATGAGCCGGGGTTATAGTCGGATGCGAGCGCGATTCCAAGTCCTGAATCGATATAGTCTCTGGCTCTGCCGTAAGGGATACCGAGGAAGAAAGAGGTTCCCGGAAGCATTGTCGGCATAGTCTCCGTCCCGGAAAGGGCTTGTATCTCAGCGGCTGTCGTGCGTTCCAGATGGTCGACCGAGAGGGCGTTGTATCTTACTCCTGCCTGTACTCCTCCTGAGACTTCCAGCTCATTGGCGTGGATTTTAGGTCTCAGGCCGTATTTGGCTGCGCATTCCAGTATCCTTTCCGTCTGAGGTACGGTAAAGAAGCCTTTGTCGCAGAATACGTCTACATAGTCCGCAAGGTTTTCTGCAGCGACATTGGGGAGCATTTCCCTGCATATAAGGTCGACGTATTCTTCCTGGCGTCCGGTATATCTGCGTCCGACGGCGTGTGCTCCGAGAAATGTCGAGCGGACCACAAGATGGGACGTCTCCTTTATTCTCCGGATTACCCGGAGCATCTTGAGCTCGTCTTCGGTGGTGAGTCCGTATCCGCTTTTTATTTCCACGGCTCCCGTGCCCATTGATATGATTTCACGGATCCGTACCATAGACTGCCGGTACAGTTCTTCTTCGGATGTGTTGTGGAGCAGGTCTGCGGAATTGAGGATTCCGCCGCCGCGTGCGGCGATTTCCTCGTAGGAAAGACCTGCGATCTTGCCCCTGAATTCACCGTCTCTGCATCCTGCATAGACCAGATGAGTATGCGAGTCGCAGAATGACGGAAGCACCATTCCATGTCCGGCATTGATGATGTTGTCAAAATGCCCGGCGTTCTGCAGAAGTTCTGCGCTCTGCTGTCCGAATTCCGCTATCCTGTCATCCTCTATGACCAAGTATGCGTTGTCTATGCTTCTGACGGAGTCCATCTCCCGATCTTGAAGCCTTAAGACCTCTTCCGGCAGTACTCCTATCAGAGTTCCGATATTATATATTAATGTCCTCATAACCTTGTTGAAATTTACATAATCCTACTAACCGACGACAAACCGAGTGTAATCAGGTTTATTTTAATTACCGAGGTGCGAAGGAGAAAAAGAATCGTAGATTCTCAATTGCATTCTCACAAACGTCGCCGGTCAATCTTTGATTGACCGCAATCCCCCTAATAGGGGGCACGGGGGTTAATATGTTGATAGGAAAGACAGTGTCTTTTCTATCAACGGGTGCATATAGCAGTCGTCCTGGATGAAAGGTACGGCTTTTCTGTATGATGCGAATATCTTTTCTATTTCCCAGGATGAATGCAGAGGACGGCGGAACTCGAGGGCCTGCGCCGCGTTGAAAAGTTCCAGTGCAAGTACCCGCTCCGTGTTTTCTACTACCCTGACGAGCTTCGTGGCCGCGTTTGCTCCCATGCTGACGTGGTCTTCCTGCCCCTGTGAAGACGGTATGGAATCAGCTGAGGCCGGCATACACAGACATTTGCTCTGGCTGACGATTGATGCTGCCGTGTACTGCGGTATCATGAAACCGCTGTTCAGTCCGGGATTCGCTACAAGGAATTTAGGCAGTCCCCTCTGTCCTGAAATCAGCCTGAATATTCTTCTTTCGGAAATGTTTGCAAGTTCTGATATTGCTATGGCGAGGAAGTCCATAGGGATGGCTATCGGCTCCCCGTGGAAATTTCCGGCTGATATTATCAGGTCTTCATCAGGAAATACCGTCGGATTGTCAGTCGCGCTGTTGATTTCTGTTTCTATGACTGATTCCACATAACGTATTGTGTCTTTTACGGCTCCGTGTACCTGAGGTATGCAGCGGAATGAATAAGGGTCCTGAACGTGCTCTTTCGGTCTTTTTATGATTTCGCTTCCGTCAAGCAGTTTCCTGAAGGCTTCCGCTGTCTCGGCCTGCCCCTTGTGGGCACGTATTGAATGGACCTGAGGAAAGAACGGCTCGATACGTCCGTCGTATGCCTCGAGTGACATCGCTCCGATCCTGTCGGCCCAGCCGGACAGTTCCTTGCTTCTTATGATCGACCAGACTGCGTGCGCGCTCATGAACTGTGTCCCGTTGAGAAGGGCAAGGCCCTCTTTTGACTGCAGTCTTATGGCCTCCCATCCAAGTTCTTTCCATACATCCGAGGAACTTCGTATCTCTCCTTTGTATTCCACTTCTCCCATTCCGATCAGCGGCAGGCTGAGGTGGGCGAGCGGGGCGAGGTCTCCTGAGGCTCCGAGAGAACCCTGCTGATACACTACGGGGAGAATGTCGTTGTTGAACATATCGGCAAGCCTCTGTATCGTAGCGGGCTGGACTCCGGAATGTCCGTATGAAAGCGACTGGATTTTGAGCAGAAGCATAAGCCTGACTATTTCCGGACGGACTTTCTCCCCGGTACCGCAGGCATGGGACATTACAAGATTGTGCTGAAGCTGCGACAGTTCGTCGGCAGGAATCGTGATGTTGCAAAGCGAGCCGAATCCGGTGGTGACTCCGTATACAGGTCTTCCTATGTCCTCCACTTTGCTGTCAAGATAGCTCCGGCATCTGATGACCGCCTCCATAGCTTC
>ERZ778514.220-NODE-220-length-57949-cov-5.890127_pt1 | contig 57949 bp, 77 predicted proteins | sample MGYA00510344_ERZ778514 | MGnify/ENA primary metagenome ERZ778514 (study PRJEB29527, sample SAMN07138968) | mouse gut metagenome | material: feces | host: mouse | place: China:Nanjing | collected 2016-01-25 ...
GGGATGAGTCATTCGAGACAGTATCTGCAATTCAACGATTTAGTGTTCGATTCAACGGAAATGTTCTCTCAAGAAGCGGAGAAAACCACTACAAAAGGCGAAACACAGAAATTCAGCTACGGGAACGGGAGCTATGCATTCTTCCGTAACCCGCAGCTGTTTGTTGAGGAAAAATCACTCTCCGGGACCATCAACATCAGCTTTTCCCGATTCGAGAAAGGTGACAGACACCATGTCAAAGACTTCATCCGGCTCAATCTGATACAGCCGGGGAAATTGTGGGCGATGGAAGACGGCAGGATCCTGTGGGCAAACGCCTACCTGACCGACTACTCGGAACCCTACGAAAAGTACCGTGACACGCTGTCCGTAGACGTTGACTTCAAGCTGTACGAAGGCGTATGGCACATCGCCGATAAGACGAAGACATTCGCCCTTCCTTACAACATTTGCACGGCTTTGGACTGCTATGATTTCACAGACATCGACGACTGCACAGACTGTTGTGTGGCCTGCGCAACGCAGACAGCAAATCCATGCTGCGTCTGTGACTGTGATGAACTGTCCGAAGAAACCTCACTGTGCAATGCCATGCCTGATGGATGGCAGGAATGTGGCAGCTCCTACAAGCTGGTTTATGACTGTCTTGCAGGAGAGAGGATATACGGCAGGAAGTCATGGGGCAGGAAAGTCTGCAAACAGGAACCATGCTACAGCACCATCGCAGGCCGGTTCTATTCCCGGACTGTCCTTGACACGGAGCACGTAGAGGTCATCCTCGAAGGAAAATTCCATGACCCTGCTATTCGTATCAACGACACGGAAATGACCGTTCTGGGCGATTATGAAGGGCTTCTGAGGGTCACTGAGAGCGGTGAAATGTTCTTCGCCGAATCAGAGTGCTGCGAGTGGGAACAGCTGGACTTCAGCAACCTCGAAACAGAAGACCTCGGATGGTCAGTCCACAACGGATTCAACAAATTGCTGGTTTCAGGAGCGTGCTGTGAAGAAGCATGTGCCTGGGTCAACATCGACGAAATCACATTCTAGGGGGAAACAATGGGAGCAATTCCAACAGTCTCAAATGACGAAAAAAAAGACAGGAATCTCTGTACTTCCTGCAATGAACTGAAAGAACATTCTCCGGTCTTCACACGCCTGGGTGTGACGGACGAAGTCTGTGAATCCATCGGCAAAGATCAGGGATTCAACCCCGAATCTGAGCGAAACACATGCGATGACCTGAAAGCAGCCAATGACTGCCTTATCCGGGGGAAACTCGAAGAGCTGCCAATGTACGACAACTGTGACTGGAAGTGCTTTACCGAGGAATACCTCAAAAACCAGTACAACCTGAACGAAGCTATGATCTGCGCCATTTGTGGACTGCAGGAACAGCTGTATGGGATGTACTCCATATTCTATGAGGTTGATACACGCTTCAACGTCGCTCAGGCAACGCAGGGAATGTCCATGACCATCGACCGGCAGGGAAACTGGCACTATCACCATGACGATTGGGACATGGGGAATGGACAGGGACACCGAGGATACGGCGACCTTTACGGGACGATCGACTTCTGTATGGGAATCACTGACAACTCTGCTGCCATGTGGCGCATCAACTCTGTTACCGTCAGCCGATACAAATACACGTTCCTTGGAAGTCATGGTGTTTCGACACATCCAGTCATCACGGTCAGGATCCCGGATGGAAGTGGAGACGTTGTGTACCAAAAGACACTCTCTTCCAGCTTCGAAGACCAAATCAACAAAACAGTCAATTACTCAAAAGGCGGGACAGTGAAGGCGGGGGAAGACTCCGGATGGATAACATTTGCTCACATGTTCACTGACTGGACCGAAGATGACGAAGGTAAATTCCAAATAAAATTCATCAATGGCGCAAAATCGCCCTTAAGGAGCTGCTGATGCTGAACGGATACAAAGACCCATGCCTTGCCTGCGAACAGCTGGATAAAACAAATGCCGACTTCACGGAGAATGGCGTTTCTGCTCAGATTTGCCAGAACTTCCATGACAACGTTGGCCTGAATCGCTCAGATTCGAGCAAAAACTGTACGGATTTTCACAATATCAATGACTGTCTCATTGGTGGGCTGCTTGATAAGCTGCCGTCCTACAACGCATGTGATTTGCCGGAGCTGATGGAACAGCTGATGGCAAACATGATGGCACTCAATGACCTGCTGATTTGTTCTGACTGCGGACAGTGGGACCAAATCGACGCCATCTGGGCCGAGATAAACCGCATCTGGGCAGAGATCAGGAAGATTTGGGACGCCATCCATGCATTGCAGGCTGCCATTGACGCAAACAACGGAAGCGTTGCGGGCTGTCTTGCGGCAGTGCGGAAGATCCTGCAAAACCTGAAGGACAGCGGTGCCTGGAACGCCGGTTCTGACATCTTCAACGGAAACTTCAATTCTGGCCGGAGCATCGCCACAGGAAACATCAACGTGTTCGGTGGGACACAGGATGGCGGCAGCTTCATCCGGACCAACAACGGAAAGACTGAGAACGACCTGACTGGGGGCGTTTGATGGGTTGGTATGAATTCTGGGGAGCCTACAACAACACTGGCCCTTATGCCAACGTCGTCATCGGTGGTTCCCCTAATGCCACCGGTCCTTATGGAGCGCCCCTGACAGAAGCTCACAATGCCGGATACGGGCAAGGGATCGAGTTCACGGACAACGGTTCCTATGGAGTCACGTTCCGTCTAAATCTCGTTGGATATGCCGTCACAGACGATGGCCAATATCTTGCCAATTCCCACTACGTTTACTGGGGCGGGAATTACAAGTACAGACTTGTGATCCACACGTCAAACGACAACCAGGCAACGTGGAAGCAGATATACAGTAACTTCATTTTCTCGCATCCGTCGAACTGGAACCTGCTGTATTCGAGCAACTGGCATCTGGTGGCTCAGGCATCGCAGTGGAGCCAGTTCTTCCAGCTGCCAAGAGATACAACGCACGTCAGGATCGAACTTATGGGCGAAGAAGCAACACTTCCCCATCACAACATCTTTTCTATTCGACAGATCATCCCGGATTTCAAGCCATGGGCTGTCCGAAGGAGCAACCGCTGGCGGTCACTTAACAAGGCTCCGAATGGCCGGTTCCTCATCCGCAAAGGCGGAGCGTGGCAGGACCGGTCAACGCAGTCTGCTGATGATACGGGAAAAGAAAACAGAGGGAAAAGCCGAATCCGGAAGGGTGGCAAGTGGGTAGGACAGGCACAGGTAGGTGAGTAGGCATGTGGTTTGAGATCCTTGAACAGGGGACACCAATCAAACGGTTCAAGAAGGTCCTGAATGAGCTGTCGTTTTCCATTGGCATGATGGATGTTCCCGAGACGGAGATCATGCTGCCCTACGAATATCTGGCTTACCTTGGTGACCGCAAGCAGATACGCATCCATATGGACGGTAGGACGTTCCTGGGCTACGTTGATGGAATCCCTGAGACAGATACACAGCAGGGGACCATCACTGTCAAAGTCGCTCACATCGCCAGAGAATGGCGATTCCGGCAGGTACCTACCAACTATGCCGTCAAGAATTTGACCATCTCCAAGATGTACGAAGACGGTAAGCTCAGGTACTCAGAGTCCTGGAACATGGCCTTTGACGAAGTGGCAGCTGCTCACGTCGTGGATTATGTCTTCTCCCGCCAAAATAAGCTGGAAGCGCTGACCAAGACCTGCGAACTGACGCAGGACATCTGGTGGCGCATCGGCATGAACGAAGACCGGAAGATTGAAGTCGGACGGTTCGGCGAAAAGAAGCCTTACTGGATCACTACTCATCCGACAACGGCTCATAACATGCAGATGATCGAGACTCCGAAGATAACCGAGGATTACTCCAACGTTTTCAATATGGCGACTGTCTACGGATCCAAGTCAGACTCCGGGGCATCATCCATGAGTCTTCGGGAAGTCTACGAGAACAAGGACCTGCAGAATCCAAACTTCCCGGTCGTCATCATTTCGTCTGACATCAACAACGAACGTGACTACGGCTATGAGCAATTCACGGCACTGGCACCAAACAATGACCTGGAATACTCCGTCATTGACATTGAATCTGTTGCCAATGAGTCTGGGCTGTTCATCGAAACTACGTTCGCATTCGAGGATCTGTCGCCCTTCTCGCTTGAAGATGAGAACGGTTCTGACGCATCGAAACTGAAGGACGCTGGAAAGTGGGTCATCCCCCAAAACCAGCGGTATCTGACACAGGCTGAATCGGAGCAAAACATGAGAGCATTCGCAGGAGCGATGCTTGCGTTGGGGGCAACACTGCAGGCGATTGCTGGCATTGCAGCCAACATCGACCGAGAGTCCGGATTCAACCCCAACCTGTTCCAGGGGCTGAATGTCAATGCCAATCCAATCAATCAGGAAGGGTTTGGCTTGGTCCAGTGGACTCCTTACACCAACATCACCAACTGGATGCAGGAGCGTGGCTATACCGACTACAGGACCTATGGAAACGCCCAGGTTGAAAAGCTGCACGAAGAAATGGAGACAGGACAGCAATGGATCGACATTGGATACGGTATGACGTTCCAGCAGTTCTGGACATCCAAGGCTGACCCGTCTTATCTGGCAGTGGTGTTCGAGAGAAACTACGAACGCGGCCTATACGACCATGCCGCTACGACTGGACCCAGGGCCATCGAGATTTACAACTACCTCAAAGAACATCAGGACGAACTTGGAAAGCCCGCCAATGCCGGAACTTATGACGACGAAAAGATCAAGACCAAGGTGGTCAAGCTCAAGCAGATGGCGAAAGAAGCCGATGGAGTCTGGGACCCGCAGCTGTTCATCGAACTGTACAACGGGAAATCCGTAGATTCTGACGGTGTTGCCGGATTCCAGTGCGTCGATACATTCAAACTGATCCTGACCATCCTTGGTGACCCAGATGCTAACAGGGCGCTTGGTGGTGACGGATACGCTCACCAAATCTGGTATAGGTTCGATGCTCTGGGATACGGCGCTTACTTCGACAGGGTAAGCACCCCGAAGCTTGGTGATGTGGCTATATTTGCTGCTTCCGGAGAAACCCCGGATTCGCACGTTGCCATGTACGTCTCAGACGCAGGTGGCGGCAGGGCAAACTTCTTTGGTCAGAACCAGGGAGCTTCCTATCACAACACTGTGTCGCTGCCAACGAGCAATGTCCTTGGATACCTTCGGGTCAAATCTCAGTTCTGGCACGAAGGCGGTGGTGACGATCCTGACCCAGAACCGGCTTATACTCCGGCAGAAGGCGGGAATGGAACCAACACCATCAAAGATTCCGACAGGGAACAGGCAGCTGTTACGGCTTATGAGGCCACCATCAAAAAGCTCATCAACGCCAGACGGACCTATGAGGTGAATGTCAAAGTCGGTGAGATCCCGGCAGACCTGAACGTCGGAGACATGGTGCAGCTGGGATACAACCTCGAAGTGACAGAGCTTGCCAACTGCTCGAAACATCAGCAGAAGATCCTGACTATGGACCGGTGGTGGTACGTCACGGCGATGGAATGCAATGTTGCAGCTGACGGGACAGAGACATGGACCCTCACGCTGGATAAGTATCTGAGACTCGAAAGAGAGGTACAGAAGCAATGAATGTTGGGACCGCACTGAACATCATCAGCAGGAATGTCGTTGCAACAAGGGAAAAACAGGACCGTATGGGAGTTCAGCGGCGCAATGCTGTCGTTGACCAATACGGATACGAATTCCACAGGCAGGGGGATAAAGATAATCCTGCTGAAATCGGCATTTCCATTTCTCCTGACCTCATCTACTTCGAGCGGTTTGAATGGAAACTTATACTGTCTCCCTTCAAGTACCACGACGGGAAGAAGTTGCAGACCATCCCTTCCAACACTCGAAACTTGACCATCAAGATTGATGGAATCGACCTGACGCCTTACTTCAAGGCTCAGTACAACGGATTGTGGATAGGTGGCAGCGGAGTTTATCCGAACGCTGACCTTGGAACCTATGACGTTCTCCGGGCTGTGTCTCTCATGGACAAAGCGGAACAGGAAAAGGTGCTGAAACCCGGATACAAAAAAGTGACCGTCACTGCTGACGGACCATTTGATATAACATTGGTCAACTATCTGAAATATAGCCACGTTAACCGATAATATGCATTATTTGTGCGCTATAATTATAGTAGATGGATAGATTGACACGAATGGAGACACATATTGCCAAACATCCCCATGACTGGCAAACGGCTGTGAGTTACATGAAACTCAGGAGCAAAAAAATCTCCAATTCTATCAAACGACAGAAGAATTTGGAGCGCAAGAAAGTCGCTCGATTCAAGGAGACAGGATGAGAAACGAGAACGCATCTAACGGGATGGCAGAAGACCTTATCCGGTCCTTCGTGCAAATCGCATCCGCAGAATTACACACAAAAACATCGATTGAAAAAGCCGTCTCTGACATTGAAAACGGCGTGAGTGATGACACAGCAAGGATCGAATCTCTCAAAGAAGACCTGATGACTCAGGCATCCCTGCGCAGGGAAATCATGCTGTCCCTTTATCGCATGTATGGCGAACAGGGAGATAAGGAAAAATGGTGCGTTGTAAAGCACCTCAGCATGGCGATGTATACAGCATTTGAAGCATACCAGGCATCTGACAACGATCCTGAAATGCTGGATTTTGCACTCAGAGCCAATCAGATGTTCATCAAGGCGGTGACCGAATTCCTGGGCGTAGAAGTCACCGAGTGCGCAAGTTGCTTCAGTGACATCCTGAAAGCCGGTGAAGGCCATGAAGCCTAGTATCTGCCGAACAAAACAGCGGGTCTACATTCCCTCTGATGACATTGCCTGTGCAGACAGGGACCTTCCAATCGAGCGTGTCACGAATATCTCAGACGTAACACCGCAGGAAGGACATGCCTACTTCGACGCAGGCGGATTCCTGTGGGGATACCTCAATAGAGAGTTCGTGAAGCTGAATGCCAGACCCATCAGCTGGGGAGACATCCAGGGTGACATCACAAATCAGTCTGACCTGAAAACTGCGTTGGCTGCCTACATCAAATCCGTGACCTATAACGGCACGAAGCTCACAGGCGAAAACGTTTCTCTGGAAGCACTCGTTGGAGTGAAGCTGAACGGCACAGAACTGTCTCAGGAAGATCACAAAGTCAACATCGACCTGTCTGATTATGCTCTGGCTGAGAACGTCCCCACGGAAGTCTCACAGCTTACAAATGATTCCGGATACGTGACCATGGAAAACATGAGCCAGCAAATCAGCGACGCGATCAAAGGCGCAGGAATCGGAGCCGGAATTGCCTACTGCACAGAAGCAGAAATTGATGAAATATTTGCGGAAGGAACGAACAATGGCTGAAAAAGCAATTTCTCTCGATAGACTTACCTACTTCTACAACAAATTGAAAACCGTTTTCGCTACCAAAAACCATACACATTCCGATGCAACTACAAGCACATCCGGAATGATGAGCGCTGCGGATAAGACAAAGCTGAACGGTATCACTGCCGGTGCAAACGCCTATTCCCATCCAACCTCATCTGGCAACAAGCACATACCCGCTGGTGGTGCTTCCGGACAAATCCTCAGATGGGCATCCGACGGAACGGCGCAGTGGGGAAGCGATAACAACACCACTTACGCAGCAATGAAAGGTGCCACTACCAGCGCTGACGGTGCAACAGGGCTGGTTCCTGCGCCCACAAAAGGCAATCAGGCCAAGTATCTGAGAGCAGACGGCACATGGCAGACACCACCTGATACCAACACGACCTACAGTGCAGCTACAGAAACCGCACCAGGATTGATGAGTGCGGCAGATAAAAAGAAGCTGGACGGCATTGGAGCTGGAGCAAACGCATATATACACCCCACCACTTCTGGAAATATGCACATCCCTGCTGGCGGAGCTGCTGGACAGATCCTGCGGTGGTCTGCCGATGGTACCGCTGTATGGGGAGCCGATAACAACACAACTTACTCCGTTGCAACATCTTCATCCAATGGTCTTATGTCCAGCGCTGACAAAACCAAACTGGATGGATTCGCAGGGTTCTGCACCGAAGCGGAGATTGATGCCATCTTCGCCGCTTAGAAAGGAGACTTATGGCAGAAAAAGCAGTAAGCCTTGAACGGCTGAAACGATACTTCGCCAAAGAAAAAGAAGTATTTGCAGCAAAGTCTCACACTCACAGTGATGCGACAACATCTTCACATGGAATGATGTCAGCAGCCGATAAGACAAAGTTGAACGGTATAGCCGCTGGGGCAAACGATTATAGTCACCCTACATCGTCGGGAAACAAGCACATCCCTGCCGGTGGCGCATCTGGGCAGATTCTTAGATGGGCATCCGATGGTACTGCTCAGTGGGGAAACGACAATAACACAACTTATTCTGCTATGAAAGGCGCATCCGCAACTGCTAACGGATCAACGGGATTGGTTCCTGCTCCGACAATGGGAAACCAAGGAAAGTATCTTCGGGCTGATGGTACGTGGCAAACACCGCCAGATACGAACACGACTTACGGCACAGCTACACAAAGTGCCAACGGTCTAATGTCGGCAGCTGATAAAAAGAAACTAGACAATCTTGCCTTGACTCTGTTTCCGGTGGGATCCGTCGTCATCACTCACACAAACACAAATCCTGGTACCTATATTGGCGGTACCTGGGTAGCCTATGCACCAGGACGTGTTTTGGTTGGCGTTGGTACTGGAAATGACGGATCCAAAAGTGTGACTTTTGGTACTGGCACAGGCGGTGAATATGCTCATGTATTGAGCGTTGCTGAAATGCCTTCGCATAACCACTTGGTTCCTCATACCGGTGGAGATCACACGCAATCAAGCAATCCGTTCGCAGCCAACAAGCCTTTGACCTATCAACCGAACACATCGTACGGGACCCCTACAACAAACACCGGCAGCGGTTCTGCACACAACAACATTCAGCCTTGGCAAGGCGCTTACTTCTGGCGAAGAACAGATTAAGCCGTACGACGCCAAAAATAAGCTGTTTGATAGGGGATTAAATCGGTTGTGAGGTTATAGTACGTAGCCCCCATAACTGTATAAGTGTCAGTGGTGCTTACTGCAGAACTGTTGGTTGTTGTGTGTGCAGCATTAGCTGTCGTGCCAGTTTTACCGGGCTCATACCAGAAGCTATCTGAATCTTTTCTCTTTGCATAAAACGCCTGAATTTTATTGGCTGTCGCAAAATACTCGTTGTACCTAAGCGAATAGCCATGGTTGTGCTGATATTGACCGGCGGCTGAATTAGCTCCAAAAGTCACACATTTGCATTGTAGAAATCCACAAGGTTTTCCACGCAGCGGCGCTTCATTTCCATATCTGGATGCACATAAAGGTTCATCGTTACAGACACATTGGAGTGACCCAGGATTTGGCTTAGTGACTTGTAATCACATCCGCAGGAAATACAGGTAGTGGCAAATGTATGACGAAGGCAATGGAACTTACGATGTTCGATCTTGTTCTGTTTAAGAACTCGGTTGTACCAACTTCGCAGTTTTCCTGGTTCCGTCGGTTTCGGCTTGCCTGAAACGATAAACGACTCTGAATCACCGCAAACAAGATACAGTAACTGGCAAATCCAACTGTTGAGAGGAATTGTTCTGGTGCTTGTTCTTGTTTTTGGTGGAGTTATGGACACTCTACTTCCTTCCGATTTGCTGTAAGTCCTGATTATGGTCTTGGTAACTCTGATCGTTCTGGACTTCAAATCAACATCCTTCCATTGCAATGCGCAGATTTCACCAATCCGCATTCCAGTGTGAATTGCCAGCAGGACACCGATTCCCTTACATGTCAGCTTTGACTGCAATGCATTAATCAGGATCAGGATTTCCTGCTGAGAAAAAGTCTCAATCTGCTTTGGGCCGTAGTAAGGGAGTTTGACATTGTCAGTATTTCCAGCAGTCATACGAATTACGGTAAGAATGGATTTAGCGAATGAAAAGGATATAGGTCCCCCGGTAAGCCTGTTTCCTGTTCGGAGTTTTTCCAAAATGTAGCTCTGGATAACATCACCATTCACCTCATCCATTTCCAAATCCCCTAGGTCGGGGATTAGATGGTTATCTACGATATTGAGGTAATTGGTATAAGTCGAATACTTCTGAAATGTTTTCTGTTCATGCAGCCATGCTGTAAGGAACTCTTTATAAATCATTGTTTATTCCCCCTCAATGGGATGATAGGAGAACTAAATGAAACTGTACGTCGAACTTGATGCGGCAACATCCACAAAAATCCTGAGTGTGTCTACATATGAAACAGACCGCTGCTTCAACGAGGTAGAAGCAGATGGAACTGTTGACCTGTCCAAACTTGGCGCTTACCGCCTTGAGGGGCAAAACGGCGTCAATCACCTGATCTACGACGAAGAGAACTACGTCAATTACCTGAAGGAGCAGGCTGAATATAGGGCAGCTGCCAATGCCAATGAACTGCTTGTTGCTCTGATGCGGGCAGACTTCATGGAGAAAGCAGACGATGAAACGGCCTTTGACCTGAAACCTCTGTACCCGACATTCTCTGTTGGAGAACTGCAGACAAAGGGCATGAAGCGGAAATACAACGGCAAGCTGTACAAGGTCATCGCAGAAGAACCGTTTATCTCTACAGCTGAATGGACACCAGATGTATCTCCCAGCCTGTATGTGGAAATCTCTGGTGAAGAGTATCCCGAGTACAAGCAGCCGTTTGCCGGAAATCTCTACATGAAGGGCGACAAAGCTTCCGAAAACGGTAAGAAGTACATCTGCAACGCAGACAATGTTGTCTACGCTCCGTCTATTACGCCTGAATATTGGACAGAAGTCGAATAAAGAAAAAGGAGTTTGATTGTGAACTGGAAAATCAGGATCAGTAACAAAACCTTCTGGCTGGCGCTCATTCCGGCGTTGGCATTGGTCATCACATCTGTTGCGGATGTATTTGGCTACTCTCTGGACTTCACCGAAGGTACTGCCAAACTGGCAGCTGTCATCGAAGCGGTTTTTGCCCTGCTGGCTGTGATTGGGGTAGTGACCGACCCGACAACAAAAGGGTTTGGTGATTCACAGCACGCAATGGAGAAAACTGAGCTGGATTAGTGGACGCTGGAATCATCGGCAGCGTTGCGGTGGCGATCATCACGGGGCTATGTACCTCTATCGCAACAATCGTGTCATCCAGAATAACGAACTCTAAGAACCAGGCACTGCTGAACTATCGTCTGGACAAACTCGAAGAGAAAGTGGACGTGCATAACCATGTTGTCCAACGTGTCGCGATTCTGGAAGAGAGAATCAAGGATCTTATCCATGGAAACAATTCTGTATGACGTAACCAGAAGACACCCCCTGACACGTGTAGGCAAGGTCAACGACCATCGAAAGACGGCAATCCAATTCACGGGATTCGACCTTGAACCGGAACAGACGCTGTATGTAGCGATCATTCAGCGCGGGAAGCAAAAAGTGATACCGATGACGGATACAACGTTTGTCATTGGCAAGCCGCTAACTCTGCACCCCGGAGATTTCAAGCTGCAGCTGGAAATTCGTGGGGGAACAAAAGAATGGGACACTGACTGGTTTCCATTCCGCATTGATCCTCACAATCACGAACACGATTGCTGCTGCCACCATGACCATTGCAACGACGACCCAAACGTTCAGCGCTGGGTCGAGTTGATTAAATACAAACTGCAAGACCTCGAAGCGAACCAGCTGACAGCCGAAGACATTGAGCTGCTGTTCGAGGATCATGAACTGACTCCGGAGCAAATCAAGCAGGTGATGAAAGAAGTCAAATTCGAGGTTGCCGACGGTTCCATCACTTACGAAAAACTGTCAAATGAAGTCCAGGAAATGCTGGACGTCACCTATGAACAGCTGAAGGACAAGCCGGAAATCAACGACGTTGTACTGGTAGGAAAGAAATCGCTGACTGACCTTGGGATTAACATCCCGGAGTGTGCAACACCATCTGACATCGACATCGCAATATTCACAGACTAAGAAGGAGAAATACCCCAAATGGCACAGAAAATCATCAATCTTGAAGACCTTAAATATTATGACGGTAAGCGTCGCACCCAGATCACTGAGGAAATCACGAACGCCACCAAAGGCAAGGTTGACAAAGTTGAAGGCAAAGGCCTGTCCACAAACGACCTGACAGACGAACTGCTGGAAAAACTCCAGAATTCCAACAACTACACCCACCCTACCCACACCGCCGCTGAGCAGGGCCTGTACAAGGTCAAAGTCGATGCTCTGGGACACGTTACTCAGACCGCAGCTGTAACCAAGGCTGACATCACAGGTCTGGGCATCCCGGCGCAGGATACGACCTACGAAGATGCTACTCAGACCGTTGCTGGCCTGATGGGCACTGAAGACAAAAAGAAGCTGGACAACATCGAAGCTGGCGCACAGGCAAACGTCATCGAGTCTGTCAAGGTCAACGGTACGGCCCTGGAAGTAGCTGCTGATAAGTCCGTCAACGTAGCTGTTCCCACTAAGGTATCTCAGCTGACCAACGACAGCGGGTTCCAGAACGCTGATGAAGTCGATGAAGCAATCACCGGCAAGGGTTATCAGACAGCTGCACAGGTTGAAACTGCCATTACCGGCAAGGGTTACCAGACAGCAGCTCAGGTTGAATCTGCGATCAACACCAAAATTGGTGCCATCAACCACTTCGAGGTCGTTGACACACTTCCTGCGACAGGCGAAAAGAACGTCATCTATCTGACTCCGAAAGCCAGTGCTCAGACACGGAACGCCAAGGACGAATGGATCTATGTTGACGGTGCATTCGAGAAGATTGGCGACACGGAAATCGACCTGTCCAACTACTGGACCAAGACTGACCTGACTGTCGCTTCTTACGCTGACATCGACACTATCTTCGCCGCCTAGCAACAAGGGGTGCCTAGTTGGCACCCCGTCTTTTTATAGGAGAAACAATGAACGTAATCAACATTGACGTTAAAGGTAAGCAGACATTCTTCTGCATCGGAAGGCAGTACGACAATGCAGCAACAGCCGTTGTTTTCAGGGGCTTACAGCTCAACGAAGGCGAACGGGCATATCTAGTCATCGACGGAAGACAAACACCCCTGGAGCGCAATACGTGGCTCGTAGAGCGCCACAACACGCAATACTCCGGAGACTACAAAGCAGAACTCATCGTCGAAGGCGAGGAACCTGAAACGCATCGTTCAATCCGTGTCTTCACTTTCCGCGTTGAACACACGCTGTACGAAAATGGGGAACTGGTTGGACCGAATCCTGGCATCGTGGACCAGGCAGACGTTGACCGGACTGTGGCAGAGTATGTCAATTCGCATCTGGAAATGCTTCGGGGACCGCAGGGAAAACAGGGAGAACCCGGCAAGGACGCCGTTTATCCCTACAGCGCCAAGGACTTTCTGAACATCGAAAAATGCATCGACGATGAACAGTTCCACGTTGTGCTGAAGGACATCCGGCTTGCCAAGGCAGGCAATGTCGTGGCTATCGAGCTGTCCTACGACTACGAAAACAAGACCGGTGACGAATGGACGCAGCCTTACTTCAACATGGACCTCGGCGATATGATCTCGTTCCAGCCTTTGTTCGACTACATCCACCTCAAAGCCTATTGCATCAACTCAGATGGAACCTATATCGACATGGCTGGACAGGGAAGTTACTGCATCTGCGGTGGCACCCTGCAGGCTCGTGTCGTTGACGGCTCCGGCACGATGCACGCTTTCGGTTACTACATCACCTCGGATACAGAAGGTATCCTGGAATAACATCATTCCCCAGGGGCGGGGGACTCTGAATTTGGGGCAAGGGAGATAAGAATGGCGAACTCGACTCTTGCAACGTACCGTAACCCGACTGTCAATCATTCCGGGCGACGGACCAAGAAGATCACAAAGATCACACCTCATGAAATGGCTGCCATCTGGACTGGCAAGCGCTGCGCTGACTACTTTCATGATTGCGGAATCAGCGGCAGACAGGCATCCTCGAACTACTGCATTGGTAACGGTGGTGACATCGCTGTTTCTGTTGACGAGGATAACCGGGCATGGACATCATCCAGCGAAGTCAATGATCAGGCAGCTGTAACCATCGAAGTCAGCAACTCTGTCTGCGGTGGCGACTGGCCTGTCAGCCCTTCTGCCTACAACGCACTTGTTAAGCTGGCAGCGGACATCTGCAAGCGCCATGGCATCAAGCTGGCCTACAATGGCGGTCCTTCCGGGACTCTGACCATGCATAAGATGTTCGCTTCCACAGCATGTCCTGGGCCTTATCTTGAACACAAGATCACATCCGGAGACTTTGCTCGTGATGTGGCTGCAGCGATGGGCCAGGGAACTGCGAAGCCTGTTTCCAATCAGCTGTACCGAGTGCGCAAAACATGGGCAGACGTCAAGTCCCAGATTGGCGCCTACAAGTCCCTTGAGAACGCCAAGAAATCCTGCGGTAAGGGATACAGTGTCTTTGATAAGGACGGTAAGGCTGTCTACACTCCCTCTGGATCCACCGCAAAGAAATGGGACCAGAATGCGACCCTCAACAACGGGGATACAGTCATGTCTGTATCCTGTGCGATTGCTCCCTACAAAAATACAGGCAATGCTATTGTCTGGATCGATGGCGTTCAATGTGTCAATGTTCCGGATCTTGGAGGACCCGTCCCACTGTCTGATGTGTCTGAAGCAGCTGACACTGGTGATGGAAAGAAGGACGATTACCTGGCAAACACCAAGGCTAGAGTCTTCCTGTTGCAGTGCAAAGTTGACTCTGTTACAGGAAAAAACAAGGTAAAACTTAACCGTGGATACGAGGTTCTGACCGGACCGCTGATGGCCTTGAGATAACGCAAAACATGCACAAATGATGCTATAATATATATGCATCGACCATAGGTGCTCATTTTCATTTCCTTTCTAAAACTTTCTTTACAAAAGGCCCCGAAAGGGGCTTTTTGTATGGCGTGACTTTCTCAAAAATCATTAAAAAATGGGAACGTAGTTCAAACGTTCCCAATTTTTGTGATGGTCAGTGGAATGTCTTCGCTTGCCCCATTGATGATCGTAGGAGCCACCCAGTTCAGTATCAGCTGCCTTTCTCCCTTGCGAGGGCCTTTCCAGTAGTGGTGATAGTGTCCCTTGCGGATGTGCGTCCTCTTGGGCGTGTGAGAGCCTGTGTGAGCCACTGAATGCCTGCTTCCAGTAGAATGCTTCATGTTTCGGATGATGGCGCCTGTCTCTTTTCCTACGTTCCAAATCTTGACCTCTTTGTATTGGTCCCTGATTTTCCCTTTGGCTGGACGGAACATCTTCTCGTGCTCAGGATCCGCTTCTTTCTCCGTGTTGGCAGCGCAGATATACAGAAGCAGCTGCAGCATCTGGTTCATCATGCGGCACATGTCCGAATAGTAGCTTTCGTCAGCTGCCTTTTCGTCTTTGACTCCATTGTCCTTCAACATGTTCTGGTAGTTGTCGAAAGTCATTTTGATAGTCTCTCCCAGAGTCAAGTCACTGAACTCTATCCCGAGGATCCCACACACATTTCCGCTGGCATAGACCGGACAGAAGAACAGTCTGTTTTTGTTCTGCGACTTGTGGACAGTAGCGAAGAATCCGGCAAACGCATTCAGGCCCTTGACTGCGAACCTGGACGTCTGGACAAACACAGACTGGAACGGGATGGATTCCAGAACCTTCGTTGGCAGCTTTGAATCCATGAGAGAGTCCTGCTCGAGGATCATTTCCTCCAGGTCAGGGTCAAACCGGTATTCCTGCTTGAACTTCCGCCATAAGTGGCAAGTCTTGATGACTTCGACCGTGGACCAGTAGTCCTGCATGTCTGTCCCGTGAGACAGGATGGTCTGCAAATCCTTGCTGGTGAATGAGACGTCCCCGTCGACGTCCTCGAATCTGTTGTATATTCCCGGGAACTCATTCCCGAATTGTTTAATAACCGCAAGTGGCACGCATTTATTCATGATTCTATTCTACCTTCCTTACTGGCAACATTTGGCCTGAAAAAGACCAAAAAAGGCCCCCCGTCGAGGGCCTTTGGCAACAGGAATGGCAACATTCCTCTGAAGAAGGAGCTAAATCGAGTGCATTTTACCGTCAAAAATGTACGTTTTGTACAAGTTAATACGCCCAATTCACGCTAAATGCAGCAAATTTTGATATGCTCAATATGATTGATTAAGCCAACAGACCCCCATGTTTAGCTGACTTCTTCATGATTTTATTTTTATTGGCAACGTTTTGGCAACGTTTTTTCCGAAAAAAGGCACCTTTCTGGCAACACGATTTCATAGCCCATCCGCCATTTCTTCCAGTACATCCGACAATTCGTCGTCGAGCTGTTTGTAGATGTGAGCGTAAGTTTTATGCAATGTATTGACCGTATGGCCTAACCTGCGTGCAATCACAACGTCAGGCAGCCGTTTGTAGATCAAGTAAGAAGCGTGCGAATGTCGTAATCCGTGCAAAGTGATTCTTTTCACTTTTGCCCTTCTGATCGTGATATTCAAGTGGTTCCTGGCAGTGCACGGCGACATGAAATCTACATTTCCAAAGATGAAGTAGTCGTCGTGGAAACCATCCATTTTTTTCTGATGCTCCTTCCATTCGTCAAGTTCATCCGTCAGGACTGTCGGCAGAGAAACCCAGCGGATAGAGTTACTTGTTTTGGGAACATCGCCAAGGACAGTTCCACCCTTGACATCCTTCACTGTCTTGGTTACATGAACTGCATTGCCGGTGTAATCACTCCACCTCAAAGCCATCGCTTCGCCGATGCGGAGTCCGGTGCAAAACAGGAAAGTGAACAGTAACCTGAATTTTTCCTGATTCTCATAGTCGATAAACTCCTTGAAATCATCGACTTCCCAGAAATCAGCTTCCGGGCTTGACACTTTAACTGATGAGGAATGCTGAACTGGTGAGCGTGTGATATAGCCCTTGTTCACAGCAAAGCTGAACATCTTAGAGAGGATCGCACGCTTTGTAGCGACTGTCGATGATGCGTATTCTTTCAACATCGTATCAACCCATTCGTCGATCACTTCGGGCGTGACATCCTTCAATTTCATCTTCCCCAGATATGGCTCGATACTCTTTCTGTAGTCACTGTCCTGCTTGTACTTGGTACTGTCTATCGCTTTTCTGTCAGCGCTTTGGCAACGTCGCCATAGCTCATTCACAGACATTCCCGGTGTTCCAGGAGCACTTGTTTCCTGGGCTTTCTGTTCAGCTCTCTGTGCTTCTCGTTTGGTCCTAAATCCACGCTTTTTCTTAGCATGGCTTTTACCAAGAGTGTCAGTCCATCGGAATGTGTAGAACCACTTTCCGGTTGCTGCGTCTTTGTGGACAGACAATTAATCACCCCCCTGCTGCTTCTCCCATTGCCGTTTCTCTGCCCCACTGATCGAGGATGTTCTTATCTCCCATCAGCAACAGATAGAACTGGCGGGCCAGTGAAACGTAGTCGATGACTCCACCGTATCTTGCAACCAGCGCAACGACCTCTTTCATCCGCTCAAAGTCACCCAGGTCCGCATCCATCATCGGGCCTTTTCCACGTTTCGTTCCACCGAATTTGTGGCTGAGTCTGCCGAACTGATACCACAACTGTGAATTGCCGTCTTGGCCGTACAGTGCCCACAAACTGACCGTAGAGGCCACGGCATCCGTTTGAGCGTAGTCCAGATTAAATCCACACTTGTGGACAGTCTTGAAGAATTCCATCCACTTCCCGGGAAGATTGTGCGTCCATTCTTTGCAGAATGCTGCATTGTCGTCCTGGATGAAGCGAACCATCACCTCAGCAACTTCGTTGGCCTTCCGTTTGATGAGTTCATTTGTTGTGACATTCCTCATGGGATAGCCAATGACGTCTGCCAGCGCAAGGGTCGTAGAATGGCGCATATCAGTGAATTTCAGTGACCCATTGATAATCTTGCTGATGGTGGACTTGGACACGCCAGAGTCCCGCGAGAGGGCCGCAGGGGACGATCCTACGCTTTCGAGGAAATCATTGAGGTTTTCCTCTGTTACGTAACGAATAGGTCGGTTCATGCGTCCACCCGGCACTCATGCTTGGTGGGGAACGAAGGCCGGTGTTCCTGACCTGCAGAAGCATTGAACTCTTCACACAGGCGGTGGTATTCGTCTGCATCATATTCAAACGTTTCTGCCGGGTATCCTTGCTCATACAATGATTCCATATTGTCTGAAGCAAATAAGGATCCGTCAACTAATTCAACGTTGTACAGCTTCTCATGAACGTTGCTCTGCACATAGAACGGTTCTTCGTCATAAGGGTAAACATATCCTATGCTTCCCTCATACGTGTTCAGAAACTCGTCGATTTCAATGCTTAACCGACGTACACCAATTTTAGTCATATCTTTCTCCTTTCGCCTTAAGGCTATTTACACTCACATTATGTTTCTTACAAGAAACAATGTCAATAGAAAAAGTTTCTTATCAAAAACAATGGGCAAATAAAAAGGCCCGGTATGGGCCTCATCCGACTGTATATAAATGTGTAGTCTCTTTCAGGTCATTGATTCTATCTTCAACGTTCTTATCGCTGGTATCAGCCAGGTCAACCTTCGCAAACTCGTTCATGATCCCATTGAGCATTGCAGACAGCCGCTCTGCCTTTTCCACATAGGATTCCAGAGTGTCTTTTTCTTCAGTAGTAGGGGCGGCGTATTCTCCGAATCCCTTTGCGATAGTCCGGCATTTCCGGATGTTGTCTTTGGCGATTGCAGCCGCATTGTCTGTAGCTGTAAGATACCGGGACTTTGATATGGCTGAATCTTTGAATAATTCATCTGCCATCTGATTGATTGTGGTTTTCTTGGAGTCAAGCCCTTCATTTAGCTGATCTAGCTTTTGGTTTAGGCTTATGTAGTAAGTATCCCGATTATCGCTTGGCTTAGGCTCTTCTTTTCTGGGGGCAATCCTATCCATGATCCTGTCAGTAAACTCTTCTTGTTTTTGCCTCATTCTTGCATTTCTCTTTTTTTCTGCATCTGTTGAAAGCAAGAAAACATAGAATCCAACAGCCCCGATACCGAAAAGTGGCATCGCCAATGAATAGTTGCCTGTTATGGGGCCGGATAACATGCCCGCAAAAGCTAGTGCTAAAAATACGTAGGCGATTGTCATTTTTTGTTTGTCACTCATAATCATCCCTCAAATCTCACTGTCGAAGCAGAATCCATATCCCCTGTGAATCATGTCATGCACCTCGGATTCAAGCGCAGCAGCTTCTTCTTGGCGATATAGATGATTCCTGACTAAGTGCATCAACTCGTGTTCCAGTGTTCTCTTCTGAGACTCCGGGCAGAAGCTGGTGTTAATCACAATGTTAGTTCCACAGTTCCCATCTGGCATTGTGAATCCCCTGATTTTCGTGGTAAAAGGAACATAAAATATTTGAATATTATTTTGCCCACAGAAACTGTCTAACGTCATGCCCGAAACTTAACATCCATTCGTGCATTATAAATGCTCAATTTGCTCACTTTCCTTCTTCTATCATCTTAACTACTCGCAGTAGCGAAACTACATCCTGGGGTTCCAGTTCTTTGATTTTATCGAACAGGATCCTTTTGTTCGGGTCGCTCAGTTCTTCCAGGTACGGCAGCAAAGAAGGATCAATAGCGGTCACATGATCCTTGTTGTCTTGATAGTCGCCGAGTTCCTTGTTGTAGCCATCTTTGCCATAGACCAAATAATCAAGCGTAGTATCCAGGGCTTCTGCGATGAGTTCCAGACGCTCTTCAGGTGTTTCTCTATTACCGGATTCTATTTTGGCGATAGCGCTTTTGTTCTTGAATCCGACTTTGTCAGCAAGCTCCTGTTGCGTCATGTGACGGCGCATTCTGAGTCGTTTTATTCTCTGCCCGACATCCATCCTTCATCATCATCCCTTCCTGTTGGCATGGTTTCTTTTCAGTAGCATCATACAATCAACAATGCCAACCTCTCAATATACGTTGGAAATTTCGGTGGAAACTTTGTCCTATTTTGACAACAACTGTGTTGACAGAGTTGGCATAGTAGACTATTATTAAATTGCGGTTGGCAATGTTGACATCCGTTAGGAAGGCATTTATGACAGATACAAAGAAATTAGATGAACTGATTACTGAATCCGGTTTCAAAAGATCATATCTCCATCAAAGATTAGGCTTGACCTCAGAGGGATTCAGGAAAAAACTGATTAATGAAAGGCCGTTCACGGTTCCGGAAGTTGAAACGCTGTGCGAGATTTTAGGAATCAAGAGCATCAAGCAAATGCATGAAATTTTTTTTAACAAGAAAGTTGGCAAAGGTGGCTGAAGATGTTGGCAAAGGATGACGGATTGAAAATTCAGAGTTTCAGAACACAGCCTGTTATCAAGCGTGTGGAAATGGAGCCAAAAGAAAAAACACGGATCGTCGATTGGGCATTCCCCATCGCATTTGCTGTTCTGGCTGTATCAACGCTGGCAGCAGCGTTCTGGGGATGATATGCATTGCATTCAAGTCACAGTGGATGGGATCACCTATCCTTCAATGACGGAAGCAGCTGCAGAACTTGATTGTACGAGGACAGAATTGTCCCACGTATACAAGCTATGCGGAAACAAAGCAACCGTTTTTGGGAAGGACGTTCTGTTCGAGAAGACTGACGTGAATCCTGCGTCAATCACTAGGTCCCGGCCAGTCCGCTGTGTTGAAACTGGAGAAGTCTATTCCAGTATCAACGGAGCGGCAAGGAAGATTGGCTGTAACCCGCAGAGCCTTTGGTTCTCGTTGCAGTGGAATACCTGTTGTAAAGGACGCCATTGGGAATATGCAGAAAGGAGTCGCAATGAAAGTGACGATGGAACCCGCTGAACTGGCTGAATTCAGACACGCCATTTATATGCGTGGATGGATGAGAAAAAGCGAAATGGAGCGATTCCTTCAGATTGGACGCTGTGAGCGTGTCGCGATCTGGGAAAAGCTGGAAAAGGAAATCGAAGAGGAAGGGAAACGGACCCTGGGAGACAAAATGATGGCTTCCAGAGTCATGAAATACGCCGGCCTCACTCCTAAGAGGATCGTCGGTGATTATGAAAGGTTGGTTCACTAATGGAAAAATACGAATTCGAGAAGTTCCTCGAAATCATGGAAGAAAACAGGGGACTTCAGAACGCAGCACTGTACTGCAACGACGCGCTCGAGAAGGCAAAAGCAGATGAAGAAAAACACGAGTGGTTCCGCAAGATAATCGCGGACATCACTTACTCTGACTACACGTTTGTATCGGTGGACAGGTGCAAAATTCAGGAAGCCTTTGAAGCCATTGGCGAAGGAATCTGGCTCAAGAACTATTGGAAGGAGAAAGCTGATGGAGAAGCAGAGAGTGACATTTGAGCAAATCGTTCATGCAAACAAATTCATTGATACAACCGACATCAAGGGTAAATCCTATGCCCAGGTGAACCAGCGTATCAAGGCTTTCAGGATGTTGTATCCGGAAGGTCGAATCAAGACGGAAATCGTTTCAGAGAACGACGGAAAGATCATTATGAAGGCGACGATTTTCGATGAGAGCGGAACGGAACTGAGCAACGCATTTTCCTACGAAAAAGAAGGCAGCTCAAACATCAACCGGACTTCTTACATTGAGAACTGTGAAACTTCGGCAATTGGTCGGGCGCTTGGCTTCTGTGGCCTTGGGATCGACGTGAGCATTGCCAGCTTCGAGGAAGTCAACCATGCGATCGAGCTGCAGGAAGAAATGGATGTCCTGAAACGAAAGCAGTCAAAGGACACTGTGAAGGAATTCGAGCAGTTGCTTATCAAAGTTGCTCAGATCAAAACGGAAGCAGACGGTCTTGGTATTGATGTTCGGGGTGATGACAACATCAAAGCATGGGTCATGAATGCCACGAAAATGAAGGGTAGTGAACCTGCGACTGTTGCAGAAGCCAAAAAATACATTGCGGCAGTCCAGAAACTCATCGACAGAAAGAAGCAACAGAGTGAAGAAGTATCCGCATAGCATCATCCAGCGAGACACAGAACGCTGCTTCCTCTGTGGAAGGTCAGGGCCTCTGGAAGTCCATCACGTCTTTGGTGGAGTTGCCAACAGGCCAAAGTCCACAGAAGACGGACTGGTTGTCCATCTGTGTCCTGATTGCCATCGAAACGGCCCGCAGGCGGCTCACAGGAGCATCACAACGATGCAGAAGCTGAGAGCCATAGGTCAGAAAGCCTACGAACAGAAAAGCTCCAGAGCGGCGTTTATGAAGCGATACGGAAGGAACTACTTATGAAATCTGTAGGAAGCGTTGAGTTCTCCTACATGGGGCAAGACGGACTTCCTCACTCACTTGTGACCTGGCGTTCTCCGGGAGCCTTGAAAGAGATAGAAAAACTCAACGACGAAGAGCTTGTGATCTCCATGAAGGAAGTCGGTAAGGAGCGCAGTCTGCAGCAGAACGCTCTGCTGTGGGAGCTAATAGGTCGGATTGCCAAGAGCGAGAATGCACCTCACCATGACCCGATTGACATGTACGGCGAAATCTTGAAAACAGCCAAAGCCAAGTTCACGTACATAAAAGTCATGGAAAAGGCACTGGATGACGTGAGACGGCAGAACGGAGTCAGACATGTCCAAATCCTCGGTTGGGAAACCAACGAAAAAGGAGTCAGCTGGGCAAACTGCCGACTCTATCTTGGAACATCAACGATGAACACCAAGGAAATGAACCAGGTCATCGAAGCCGCCAAGTGGTGGGCAACGAATCTAGAAGTTCCGTGGGATGACATTCTATGAAGTTCACGATTCCGGGTCGTCTGGATGGGTTGAACACCTATACGCTGGCCTGTCGGAACAACAGGTACGGCGGAAACGTTTGCAAAAAAAAGAACCAAAAGATCGTGAGTCTGGCGATTCAACAGGCACAAGCAATTGGGGCACTCAAGCCTGTCGAAAACTATCCCGTCGGACTCAAAATCAAATGGTTCGAGAAAGACTCCAGGCGAGACTGGGACAATGTCACCTTCGCCAAGAAATTCATTCAGGACTCACTCGTTGATGAGGGAATCCTTGTGAATGATAGCAGAAAATTCGTTTCGTGGGGAACAGATGACGTCCTCGTGGACAAAGATAACCCTCGAATCGAAGTCGAGATAATTGAAAGTTGGGGCTAGATTGGGATGACAAATGAGAGAAACAGATTACATAAGCATCCAGGGATGGATGATGAATCTTGGCTTAAGCCAGACAGAAGTTCTTGTGTATGCAACAATTCACGGTTTCACAAGGGATCAAAAACATTGGTTCACGGGTTCCGTTAAGTATCTATCCGAGTGGGCATCGTGCAGCACCAGGTCTGTGATTAGGGCGCTGAGGTCGTTGGAAGAAAAAGGATTGCTGATAACTAAGAGTGAAGATGGCAAAGAAAACAGCTATCAAGCCAAGATTCCGACTACTAAAAAATGCAAACAAAACCCCTGTCAGAATGTCATGGGTTCGGACACAGACCCCTGTCAGAATGTCATGGGACCCCTGACAATTTGTCCGCAGACCCCTGACAATTTGTCACTCTATACTAATGATATAAATATTAAAAATATAGAGATTAGTGAAGCTGGCGCTTCACAGCCCTCTCTCCCTGTTGCACAAAACGACAAACCGAAGAAAAAACCACCAACGTTCACAGATGGAGACAAAGCCTTCTGCAAACAGGTACTCGACTATCTGGAAGCCAAAAGTGGCTACAGCTACAGCCTGACGAAGGAAAACCTGAAGTACATCACTGCCCGAAAGAAAGAAGGTCGAACCCTTGAAGACCTGCAGCATGTGATCGACTTCAAGTGCCAAGAATGGCTGTCTGACGAAAAAATGTCTTCTTACCTCAGACCAAATACCCTGTTCAGACCAACGAATTTTGACAACTACCTTGCACAGTGGAAAAAGTCACAGACGAGGGATGGTGGTTACTACGCTGACGACAACTACTACTACGGGAGTTAGTTAGGGGGGTTGAATGGCTAAAGGACAATACCAGCTTGAGCAAAACTATCTGGCTATCCTATGCGTCTATCCAGCGCTGATGGAAGACACTCAGGATCCCAGATGGTTCACTTGGGCAGAACATCAAATGCTTCTGGGAGCGATGATCTCCTGTTACGAAGACGGCGAAATGAACACTGCAAAGATGATCTCTGACCATCCGGTGCAGTTTGAAATGTTCATGGAGCTGATGGACCTGGCATTCAGCAAGGCCCATTACGAAAATTTTCGCGGACAGCTGCAGACTAACTTCCAGAACCGACAGATCGTCGAAATGTCTGAAGCTCTGGACCGGGATGAAATCACACAAGAGCAATTCTTTCAAAAGCTGGAACAACTGAAGGAACGCAAAGAAGCAGCCACAAGTGGACTGCCGGACAACATGGTAGACTTCGCAATATCGCCAAACCACTGTCTGAACTTCGACAGGTTCCTGAACCTCAAGCGGTATGTGAGAATCGCAGAGCAGTCGGTGACAACGATTGCTGCCTTCACATCCCGTGGTAAGTCAGCACTGGCAATGAATCTTGCCAATGACCTGAGACAGAACTATCCGGTCATCTACTTCAACCTTGAGATGAACCAGGTGGGCTTCGTTAGGCGACTGCTGGCGATGAACACAGGGATCCCGATGGGCGTGTTTTCCGGGATGCATCCAACAGCTGAAGAGTACGAACGCATGAAAGAAGTTGAGCGGTCATTGAAGGATGGAAACTTCACGGTCTACAACGGCACGCAAAGCGCTGAAAGCATCAGAACCATCGTGAACCGGTGCAAGAAACCGCCTGTCATCTTTGTAGACCATGTGAACTATCTGACAGGAAACATGAAGCTGCAGGAACGGGAACGAATCAGTGAATCCATGAGGATCCTGAATGGCATAGCCAAGGACGGCAAGGCAACAGTCTTCGTTCTGGCTCAGATAAATCGTGAGGGGGAGCAGAAAGCCTCTCTGAGCAAGCTGCAAGGCTCCTCAAGCATCGAACAGGACTCAGACAATGTTCTGATACTGGAACCGAAAGAAGACGAATATGAGCCAAATGGACGGGCTAAGAACGACATCCAGATGGTGCTGAAAGTCCAAAAAGTGAGAGACGGAGCGAAGGGATGCATCGAGTACCTGTTCCGACGTGACAGACAGCAATTCGTAGAGAGGAATTAGAAATGGAAATCAAAAACAAGAAGGACTTTGTCAAGGTCCTGTTCGATCTCATAGAAGACGAACACGTGAGTTTCGACATATACGATACTGGAGAATTGTATACACGTTTCACATTGCGGGATCGTGAGATAAGCGGATTCTTTTCTGACTTGGCTACGCTGGATAACCTCTATGGAAGAGGTTCTATAACCGAAAAAATGTTTGACGATTGGAAGGAAGAAGCGATTGAAAGGATCAAAGGATGACGGAATACGAAAAGTTCCTGAGTTACCTTCAGGCAGTCGAGAACAGCGGATCAAGACTCTCTCACAAAGTCGAGGATGGCAAGGTGATAGTTTCCAAACGAGGAAATGTCACCTCACATCTTTGGCCCGATCCTACTGGAACCATAACCGGGAGATTCTGCGGTGATTCTGATGAGATCATCTTAATGGATTCTGAGGAAGCCCTGGGAAACACGATGCTTGCTGACAGCTCTATCAGAGGTGCGAACTTCTGGAAGCTGAATCCGGAAAAGGAGTCAACGATATGGATGAACTGATACTGAAAAATGAAGCAGGAAGGCTGATTACCAACGCTCATGCGCTGAAGGAACAGCTACCTGTCCTGCTGAAGAAATACAACTACGTAGTAACCGACGAAAACGTGGCAGATGCGAAGAAGGATCGAGCAAATCTGAACAAGCTGGTGAAGGAAATGTCCAGCCGACGCATCCAGTACGAAAAAGACACATTCAGTGACTGGGAAAAAGCCAAGAAGGAACTGATGGATACCGAGAAGGAAATCAAGGCCGCAGCAAAACGGATGGGGGATGAAATCAACAGTCTGGACATCCGCAGACAGCGGGAAATGCACGACTGGTGCCGGAATGCCTGGGATGCACTGAATACCGGTATCCGGTTTGAGGCAGTGGCAGTCAGCAAATGGTGGGAAGCCAAGACTTACACGAAGGACAAAGTTCGGAAGCTGATGGCTGACATCGCCATTGGATTCGCCAAGGACTGGGAACTGATTGAGCTGCGATCGAAGACGATGGGAATGACAGATCACAACCTGGAAATCCTGCATGGTGCATTCCTGAAGGACCCGGAGCAGGACCTGAATGGATTCGTACAGATGCTGCTGAAGACTCAGGAAATTCGGGAACAGTGCAAAGAACCTGAACCAGTGGTTGAAGAGCCTGTAAACGAATTGCCTGAAATCGAGTTTGACGATGAAGGAGAAATCATGGAATGGCACAAGGTGGAGATCCTGTGCAGTGAAGAAGATTGGAAGGAGATTCAGGAAAGATGGAAGACAAAGAAATAAAACGCGGCGATGTGTTCTGGGTGGATGTTCCGGCATTCACTCGCCATGTGGCCCAGAAAATCAGGCCATGTGTTGTCATCAGCAATGACAGAGCTAATAAAACAGATAATAACATCATGGTTGTTCCACTGACTCACTCTATCAAACGGCTGGACCTGGCCTGTAATGTCATGGTCGATTCTCTGCACAGCGTTGCCAAGTGCAACACAGTCATGACTGTGGGAAGGGAACTGATTCTGTCGAAATACAGCGAAGTCACACAGTGGGAGCTGCAACACATCTCAGCAGCTGTCGCAACACATATCTGCGGATGAAGGAAGAAAGGAAAGGGAAAATGAATAAAATCAACGAAGAACAGCCGGGGGCTATGAGAAACGTTGCAACAGTGATGTTCATGGAAGTAGGAACAGGGGAGATCGTACCATTTCTTCAGACAACCGATGATTCGGTTAGGAAAATGCTCAACGACATCAATGACAGAAAAAAACTAGACGCTGCACTTAGCGTGATTGCGGGAATCATTGACAAACACCTCAACGATAGCGAGGGCATGAAGGCATGAAGAAGTACCAGATAAAGCCTGGAATGTTTTGCCGTGATGATTCAGGAAGAGTCTATCTCTTCCTTAACCCGCACCAGGGAGTGGACATCATGAGCGGCGAATATCTCTTTACGTCTGAATACGACGTGGATATGCAGCCAACTGTAGGCTGGGCCAGACCAATCACTGGATGGGCAGAACGGGGATCCATGAAGGATACCGGTGAGAGCCTGCAGCTGAATATCAATTGGATCGTTCCGCAGGAGAAACCAAGGAGACTCAGAGGATGGTCATCTACGCAGCGGTGACGAAAGACGAATTCGAGCTTCCTATTGCTGTGGCTGACTCCGAAAAGGAGCTGGCATTTATCCTTGGAATCTCCAAGAAAGCAGTTACCGAAGGGGTCAGAAAATACCTGGCAGGAAAGAGGTCAGGCTACATAAAAATCCGAGTGGATAAATAATTATCATAAAACAAATTTCGAGAAAAAAGTAACCTTTTGAAAAATCGGTGGGACAATATAGGTGGAAGGGGAACGACCCCTTCCGGTGGCTAAGGGAGCCAGTGATTATTTTTTTACGACATGTAGTAAATAAATACGTATTATCAACAAAACAGTTGGTAAATATACGTAAAACTATCAAAGAAAGGGGTAAAGATGAAAACGTTAGGAAGCCTCTTTGACGGATCTGGCGGATTTCCGCTTGCTGGAAAAATCAACGGATTCAAACCAGTGTGGGCAAGTGAAATTGAGCCGTTTCCAATCAAAGTAACCAGGAAGCGATTCCCTGAAATGGAACATTTAGGAAACGTGAAAAATATTCGGGGGGGGGTGATTGAACCAGTAGATGTTATCTGTGGTGGCTCACCTTGCCAGAACCTGAGTCAGGCTGGAAACCGGACAGGCATTGAAGGCACTCAATCATCACTGTTCTTCGAGTACATCAGGATAGTGAAAGAAATGAGGGAAGCCACGAATGGAAAATATCCAAGATACATGGTATGGGAAAACGTCCCAGGAGCATTCACCAGCAACAAAGGAGCCGACTTCAAGGCGGTCCTTGAAAACATCGCAAGGATCAAAGATCCAGAAGCGACAATCCCTATGCCTGAAAAATGGGAACACGCAGGGACAGTTGTGGGAGATGGATTTTCAATCAGCTGGCGAGTCCTTGACGCGCAGTTTTGGGGAGTCCCCCAAAGACGCAGAAGAATCTTTCTTGTCGCAGGTTTTGATGATGAATGCACCGAAGAGATTCTATTTGAGTCCGAGGGCATGTTTAGGAATCTTGCGGCGAACTTCAGAACGTGGAAAGAAGCTGCCGGAAGTGCTGGAGAAAGCACTGAGGAAGCAAGCCGGATCATGATTGAAAACCATCCAAATGACAGCCGATACAGGATCGTTGAAAAATCAGAAACGCTGTCTGCAAGAATGGGCACTGGTGGCGGGAACGTTCCGCTGACAATGGATGTCGATACGCAGAATGAGCCAATCACCTTGAAAATGCGCTCTGGATGTGCGGGGGGGGGCAAAGGTCCGCTGATGACTAAGAACAAAGTGCTTACCCTCACAACTCTTAATGACATCACGCTGTTCGATCCTGTATACATCACCAGCAATCAGAATTTCCATGCGTCCGTCGATGCGAACATATCTCCGACATTGCTGGCAAGTGACCACAAGGATCCACCAAGAGTCTGCTACAAAGACGTGGTTCTGAATGACCAGGGTGGCAGCTCAATCAACGTTGAAGAAGGGGTATCGCCTACACTCAGAGCAAACGCTCATCAACATGAACCGTGTGTTCTGGATGATTCGAAGACATACGAAGTACCGGAAGATACTACAACTTACATCGTGCGAAGGATCATGCCGGAAGAGTGCTGCAGACTTCAGGGATTCCCTGATTGGTGGTGTTACGACCTTGAAATAGAGGAACCGACTGAGAAAGACCTGGCATTTTGGAGAGAGGTATTCGACACCTGGTGTGAGGTAAACGGGAAGAAGAAAAAGACAGACAAACAAATCGTGAAGTGGCTACAGACGAAATGTACTGACAGCGCAGCCTACAAAATGTGGGGGAACGGAGTAGCGCTGCCTTGTGTGGACTTCGTGATGTGCTCGCTGGCGAACAGAATAGATGAAGAAGAGACCAAAGGAGAGGAATAAATGACGAAAGAGGAATTCACAGCAAAATGGAACCACATGCTGCAACTGCAGCGGAAACTGGATGAGAGAATCATCCAGGGAAACGGACTGACTTACGAAAACATCCTTGATGCAGAGGGATACAGATACGCACTGCTGGACGAACTTGGCGAACTGAACCATGAGCTTAAGAAGAATTGGTGTTGGTGGAAGAAGTCGCAGAAGGACGTCAACCATGACCGAGTTCTTGAGGAATTCGTTGACATGCTGCACTTCGTTTTGAGCTGGAGCCTTGCGGATGATGAGTATACGCCCCATCAGGATTGGAGACAGTGCAGTTCAGACACTGCGTGGAATTCCTATGGGAACCAGCCGTACAACGCCAAGCTGAACACCTATCAGATGGCAGATTACATTGCGAACTCTGATTGGTCACCAATCAACGAACTTATCCAGTTGATGAAGGGAATTGGTCTGGACTTCAACGAAGTCTACGAAGCATATATCGCCAAGAACACCGAGAACCACGAGAGACAGGATCGTGGGTATTGAAATCATGAAGCCTGAAGTGCGGATGGAGCTGGAAGACAACCTGTTTGGTCAGTCTTTCCAGAAGCACTACTACTGCCGGGGGTGCGGGAAAATCCTGCACCTGGGACAGACAGTCTGTAAATGTGGCCTTCCTATCATCTGGGAAGGAATCAGAGACTGGGATGCGATGCAAAAGAAACGGAGAAAGAAATGAATTTGATGGAATGGATTGTGGCGATTCTTTCCGGATTGGTATGCGCAGGATTCTGCTTCTACAGAGGGGCCATTTACGGTTCCAGACAGGTAATCAGCGTGCTGCTTTTCGGAAAATCTGATGACCCGATCAAGAACAACAAAATCAGAGGATTCCGTAGAGCATTCAAAGAACTGTTGGAAGCGAATGAGGACTAAGGAAATGAATGAAGCCGAAGCAGGAAGAATCAAAGACATCATTTACGAAGCAATGACGAACGATTTTTCGTCTTACCCTTGTGACTATGACAAAGAGCACGAATGTTACGACGGTCCTATGGACGAAGATGCTTGTTCCAGATGCAAATATCGTCGGGTCTGTCAGGTGCTGAACGACTACAAACGGGACGACGGATTTGAAGAAGCGATGATGAGCCTGATTGAAGATGATGATGAACCAGAAAATGCAGAACCTGGGTGGATCAACATTGCGAAGGATTACCCGAAGTCGAAATTAGAGATAATCGTCGAACTTGATGCGGCAAGAGACAGAATTATGGACTTATGCCACAACAACCGTTTGATTTGGCAGACTCATGAAATCCAGCAGGCTCTTTCAATGATTAACGACTCTATTACCGGGTTACAGAAGTGGGACGGACGGATTGTGGCAGAACCATGGTCTGACAAAACGCCTATGCATTACCGTCTGAATCCTGAACCTATCAAATGTATCGAAGGATGGGACCTGGGATACAACAAAGGCAATGCAATCAAATACATTGCACGGGCAGGTCGCAAGGAAGACGAACCTGAAGCGGCAGCCATTCGCAAAGCAATCCACAGCCTTGAAATGAGACTGGAAGAAATTGGAGAAAATGAATGAACGACTGCAAAGAGATCAATAAGACAAAGCTGATGGAACTGGTGGAGAGGGATAAACCCAAGAAGATAAGAAAAATCAAAGCAATCGACACCGATACATGGTATAGATGCGGTCATTGCGGAAATTTCATAGGAAATAGAAGCGAATTGTATCCGGAATTGCCATATAAATTCCGCAACGTGCCAAAAAAATTCTGCCCGTACTGCGGTCAGAGAATTGATTGGGGGAATGAAATTTGAAGACGTTACTTCTTTTCCGGGGTGCTCCCGGAGCAGGTAAATCTACACTCATCAAACGGTGGGGAATCAAAGGATTCGCACTTTCCCCTGATGAAATGAGGACGCTGTACGAATCGCCGAACATCGGAGTCGATGGGCAGCTTAGTATTGGATTCCATTCTGACAAAAAGGTATGGGAAACGATCTACAAAATTGCTGAATCCAGATTCGCCAGGGGAGAGTTCACTGTCATTGACGCAACGAACAGCCAGACACATGAAATCCTGCAGTGGAAGAACCTGGCTAAGAAGTACGGATACAGAATTTATCTGTGCGACATGACAGATGTTCCGATCGAAGAATGCAAGCGGCGAAACAACGGACGGACTCAGGTCAAGAGGGTACCGGAAGAAGCCATCGAAAAAATGTATGCACGTTTCGCTACACAGCCTGTACCGAGTGGAGTGACGATCATCAAACCGGATGAAATCAGGAATCTTCTTTGGAAGTGTGAGAGTGTAGATAAATTTGATGCAGTCAACATCATCGGTGATGTTCATGGATGTATGACGGCCCTGAATGAACTGAGGAACTTTGATGAAGACGTGAACGAGCTTTACATCTTCGTTGGTGACCTGTGTGATCGGGGAATTGAGAATGCTGAAGTAGTCAAGTTTTTCATCGAACACGCATACAATCCGAACTTCATCTTCTTGGAAGGAAACCATGAAAAGCACCTCAGAGCATGGGCCAACGATAAATCGGTATTCAGCAAGGAGTTCAACCTACACACAGCCCCGCAGCTGGCAAAGGCTGGAATCAAAAAGAAGGACTTGAGAAAAGCCCTTCAGAAGTTGCAACAGTGCTTCTGGTTCAGTTTCCGTGGAGAGGAATACTTTGTGAGCCACGGTGGTATTCCTGTGGATCCTAAATCCGTGAACCCTCTGTTCATCCCGACATGCGACTTCATAAACGGAGTTGGAGAATACGAGGACGTGTATGACGTTGACAGGAACTTCAGCATGGAAGCCACAGATAGGTATGACATCGAAAGGGAAAGAATTAACCAGGTACACGGTCACAGGAACCCCGAAACGGCGGACATTGACCATATACCGAACACTTACAATCTCGAAGCAAGCGTGGAATTTGGTGGACACCTGAGAGCGCTGCGGCTTGACAGAGAGTATGGAAAACGAGTGGACAACATCAAAAACGAAGTTTACCGGATTCCGGAAGAGATCAAGGTAGAAACGGTTGAAAAATTTGTGAACCAGCTGCAAAGCAGCAGTTACATCGCCAAGAAGAGCGTGGCACCTGATCTGTACTCATTCAATTTCACCAGCCAGGCATTCCGTCATGGAATCTGGGATGGAGTCATCACCAAGGCAAGAGGACTGTTCATCAATACTACAAAGAACAGGATTGTAGCACGCAGCTATGATAAATTCTTCAACCTTGGGGAAATGGAAAATGAGAGCGTCACTCTGAGAAATATGAAGTACCCAGTGAAAGCATATCTCAAAGAAAACGGATTCCTGGGCATCCTTGCATGGGATGACGCAAATGATGACCTGATGTTCTGTTCCAAGTCTAAGGCAAATGGACCATATGCAGACATGTTCAAACAAGCCTTTCTGCAGACGATTGATGAAGGGGCAGTGGACGCCTTCAGAGAGTTCCTGAAGGACGGAAAGCACACGATGGTGTTTGAAGTCATCCATGAGAACGATCCTCACATCATCAAGTATGAAGGCAACAAAGTGGTGCTGCTGGATATTGTCTCGAATGAGATTGAATTCAAGCGCATCCCATATGACACGTTGTACCGGAACTGGCTGGCTTATGTGCCTATCAAGAGGTGCATCATGGGCAACATCCGGGATGAACACGACCTTCGCGGCTTCATTGAGAAAATCAGCAAGGCAAAAGGTATTGAAGGTGTAGTCCTGGAAGACACTGATAACTTCATGGTCAAAGTAAAAACAGACTACTACAACAGCTGGAAGATGCTGCGACGATACACGGCTGAAGTCGTTAAGACAGGCCGATGCAGGACCGGTGGGCTGAAGACAGATGAAGAAATGAAGTTCTACGAATGGATGAGAACTAGGAACATTCAGGATCATGCAGCACTCAAGCAGGACTTCAATGGCGGAAACATTATCAAACTGAGGGATATGTTCAACGATGAAAAACAAGGAAAAATACTGGACTAAAATTTTGGACGCTTTTGTCCGTGGAGACTCAGAAGACCTTGCGTGTCAAATCTTACTGAGAACTGTAGTTGGCAAAAGATGTAGAGAAATCTGTACAGAATGCATGATATGTGACGGAAGAATTGAAGAATGGATGGAAGAAGAAGCGAAGGAATGAAAGCAATCGTTGAATTTGCCGACGGTAGAACAACCACAGTCGATGCATCTGATGAATACATAACAATCACCGAAAACGGAATCACGATTTCTCGGGAATACGGGCTTGGGCTGATGTGGACAAGGGACCTGAAGCCGAAGAAAGTGACGGTGATTTGGGGATGACCAAAGTGGATGACAACTGATCTAATACTTACTTTGTTGCTGTTTGCTCCCTGCATATTGGTCATCGTAACCGAGTTGTGCTTTGTCGAGGCATATGATCCGGAATCACCGAGAAGTATTAGCGAGATAATGAATAAAGCAGACATGATTGAAGAAAGAATTGAAAGACGTGAAAGGAAAAAGACTATGACGCTCAATGAATATATCGCCGAAAACGGCGACAAGACCATCGAAATCCAGGACGACGGTACTATCCGGGTGCTGGAAGATAAAGGGCCGTGGAAGCCGGAGAAGGGAGACTATTATTACACAGTAGATTTACTAGCAACGAGTTGGGATGCTGACAGAACCGATTATTGCAGGCTAGAACTCGGCAACGTCTTCCAGACCCGAGAAGAAGCCGAACGCATGGTTCATCGCCTGAAAGCCCGGAAGAAATTTCTGGATGCTGGGGGACATGAGGGAATGGATGGTTTGGTGTTTGGAGATAGATACCACGTCTATCCTCAGCGAGGCGACAAGATATTGATGAGTGCTAAAGAACGCAATGTTACAGCTTTCGACATATGGTTTAAGACTGAAGCAGATTGCAATCGGGCAATTGACAGCCTGACAAAGGACGAAGTCGCAGCTCTGTGCTGGACGGGTGATGAGGAATGACCAAAGCAAAAGCAGTCCTCATCGCTGCAGCGATGCTTTGCCTGGCTGGATGTGGCAACCATGACATTATCGGATTTCAGTACGATTTCGGCTACGCCATGCTAAAAATGCCGAACGGTCAGGTTTATTCCGGGAAAGTCGAATCATGGGCACGATCAAAAGAATCGGACCGAATCCGAGTGACGATTGATGGAATTGATTATGTGACCCAATATTCCAATGTATGTCTGTTTTCGGAAAAACCTGAGTGGTTAGAGGTTGATGAATGAACGTGACTCAAATGATCCTACAGAACATCGCTGCTCAAAACGCAGTCAGATACATGAGATCACGCCTGAAAAATGGGAAAACCGCAGAAAGTAAAAGACAAGAAAGCGGAAGGAAAAAAGATGAAACTAAAATTAAAGATTCTGTTAAAGGATGACCCGAATAAACTAAAAGAATTAACAGGTTCGATGGTGAAGAGCAATGGAACGTCCCTTGAATTGGTGATGTCGGATTTCGTTTATAGGTGGATGATGAACGAAATCATAAGTTTCTGGGTGGAACCTGCCGAGTGACGCCACGAGAACTTGACCGCACCCGCAGAAAACTCGGGCTGACATGGAACGAACTAATGGAAGCCATTGGTGATGGAGCAGACGAAGTTTGGGATGCACTGTTTGGATTGGCTCCAATGCCAGATTGGCTGGAAGGTGTTCCTGAATATGCCAGGAAATACAGACGTGAAGAAAACCACAGGAAAGACGGGAAGCGAGTCTATCAGAAACCTGTGATGATTCAGGAAACGCATGAAGTATATCCGTCACTCAAAGCACTGACTGACGATCTTGGAATGTGCTACAAAACAACATCGGCACTCACAAGTGCCGGGCAAAAGGCTAAAGGATGGACTATCCTGCGCCTGAACCTAGATAGGGAGTTTTGATGAATTACAGCAGAATTGGACTGGTTAAAGCAGCCAACGAATTAGAAAAGTTTGGGATTGACCCTGCAGCAATCCTGGAAGAACGACTGCAACGGGAAGTCGGTAAAGACAGAGTTGACCCAATCATTGGTGAAAACTATTGGACAATTGACAATAACAGTCATGTGTACGGGCCAGTGTTGTTTGACGGCGATGGTTATGACTTAGGCTGTCTGAGTATTGGCAATGCGTTCCGAACAGAGCAGGCTGCACTGGACGCTATTGATGAGCTGACAGTCAGACACCTGTTGCTGAAGTTTGGAGCCAGGGATTACTTCAAGGAAGGATGCGAGAACTGGCTGTTCGGCATTGATCCAGCATTCGATGATGGAATCAATGCTGTGCTAGTGGATGCGCCTGTTATGTTCGGAATCTACTTTGACAGCTTAGAAGAAGCTGCAGAAGTTATTGGTCAAGTGGACAGTATCATAGACACAACAGAAGTCATGGATAAGAAATGGAAGTGTAAGGAATGAACAACGTAAATCTGATAGGACGTCTTACCAAGGACCCTGAACTTAGGACATCAAGGAGTGGCACAGCCACTCTGAAATTCACGCTGGCTGTCGATCGCCGGTTCAAGCAACAGGGACAGCCGGATGCTGATTTCATCAACTGCCTGGCATTCGGCAAATCAGCGGAAACAATTGCACAGTATTGCCACAAGGGAAACAAGCTGTCAGTTACCGGAAGGATCCAGACTGGCAGCTACTTAAAACAGGACGGAACAAAGGTCTATACGTTCGATGTAGTAGTGAATGAGTTCGAGTTCCTGACACCCAAGAGCGAGAACAAACAGCAGCAGAACAACTATCAGCAGAATACACAGCAGATGTATCCGAATCCGCAGTATCAGCAGCAGGGGCAGCCGATCACTCAGAATCCGTACCAGCAGCCAGTTGAAGGCAAGTACGGCGGATATGGACCGGAAGACACGCTTCCACTGGAGAATGACGATCTGCCCTTCTAATGACAACGTTCAAGCCGTTCAAGATGGGGCACATTCTGTACGCAGGGCAGACAGTGAAGTGTTTACCCTACGGTGATGATGATGTGAGGGTGGCAACAATCATTGACGTGCTGCCGCACGACAGATGGATTGGCATGGACTTAAGGACCAAGGAAAAGTACCTTCTCGACAGGACGGTGATAACCCATGTGCTCAGGCCGGTGGATTAAATTTGACAGGGAACATGACACACTCAAACGAGGTGACCTGGTCATTGCAAAACTGTTTTCAGGGAGTGGTCCCAGAATGGTAGATGTGCTTAGACCGCACCGCAATGGGATGTGGTGGGTGACATCATCATCAAGGCCAAACAAGGAATATCTGATCGACCCGGAGTCGGTGCAATCCATCCTAATCAACGACGAATACTACCGCCGGAGACAGTGATTTATGTCTCCGGTATTTTTATGCTATGAACCATGCAATTACACGAATTTTGTAACTTGTGATAACGCTTTCATACCAAAGCTGGTTATAATATTTGACTTTACTGTGGTATAATATGAATAGAGGGATGCCCCATCCTTCACAACGCCTGCACGCCCCAAAACGCAGGCATCATTTAGTATCGGGGCAGCCGTTCCAACGCGGGGGAAAGGGGGATTTTTACGCACACCCCCTGAATCGCAATGGAAAAACCACCCCCCTCAATCGCAATGAAGTACCCCTTCAATCGCAATGGCAGGGGAGAGGTTTCAACGGAACCGATCAGTGACAGCAAAGGGCCAAGGGAAGAAACCATGGCACCATGGGCCTAAGCCAAGGAAGTACCCCCGAAACGCAGTCACGAAATACCACATACCGGGAATGACGTAGGGCCAGACATGCAATGTCGCCTCCTTTCTGAAATCCATCGTAGAACGTAAGAAGAAAGACCCGGTCAACGTAAGGAACTACGTCAAGGAACAGGGAATTATGTAAGGGAAGTAAGGAACGGTAGTCTAAGGAATGGACGCAACCTAGACTACTAAGTACAAACAATGACTTACATAAGGAACTGTTCCATTTTTTATTGCTAAAGGAGCATAACCAGTCACTCACAAGGGGAGAGAACAGCAGGAAATTGCCGAAGAATACTCAGGATCGTGCCAGTTTCTGCAGTTTTGCCGGGGGAAGGCAGCCAAATCAGCACCAAATAGCGATATTTTGGCGGGGAAAGAACGCCACACCGGAGACATGATTCCACCATTTGTGAACCGTGGGCAGGGTCATGGTATGGTCAAAAGCCGGGGTTGAGACACCAAAATACGCCTGTTTTCCACGCTCTGTGAACGAAACGGGCAAAATGCGTGTGGTATTTTGTGACCTGCACGTGCGTCACACCCGCAAACGCAGCGCAGACGTGACGCGCCTGGGCGTACGTGCCCGCATACACACGCACATGCGCCTGCCCGCGTACACACACGTGCGCGCGCGTAGATCGGGGCCTATTTTGTAATCGCCGTATATACGAGTTTTTTGACTGACGGCTCTCGCGGCGAAAAAGCCCCCGGTAAATGCAGTCCAGTAAAGGTGCAAAATAGATGCCTGTTATTCCTGAATTTGAATGTCCGGAAATGGAACGAACCGGACATTGAAAGGATTCAGTAACATGTATAGACAATGAAAATATGGCTGCGGCCTGTACTGTCGTGGCGGTTGCCTGTCCTGCTTTGATCTAAAACAAAAAGCGGAACCCACAAGGGGAACCGCAATGAAGGGGACGCCACCAGAAGGCCACACAAGGCCACAGACGAACAAAAGCCATGGATGATATAAGGATAAGGGAATAAGAAAACAAAGCGACTACAGCAAAGAAAAAGGGCATTAACCGCCCTAATTCCGTTATTGGATATGCCCAACAATATTACATTCAATCCACAAAGCCTTACGGCTTTGACGTGGTAAGCATAACAGGGACCGCGGAAACAGTCAACAAAAAAAGCGGAATCAATCCGCTTTGATCTGGTATTCCGCTTTATACCGCCAATGCTTACCGGCAGCATTGGGAAAAATTATATGGTGCCGTATCCGCATCCGCAAGGGATAGGGCAAGAGTTAAATGATTCTGAATGCCTTTAGTGCTGCCGCCACAATGGCAATCGTGGCAAGCGCTTGCCAATGCTCAAGGACTGAGCAGAGTAGCCAGGCGGTTCCGATTGCTTCCATCACTGCACGACCTCGCCCGTTTTCTCGTCGTATATAACAATTTGGTCAACGTGTGGGAATTCCTGAAAACGTTCGGTTTCGATTGACGTTTCTGTGTAGTCACCGGCTGGTGTCTGGTACTCTATCCACGTCCAGACTGTTCCAACCATTTCCACTTGCGCCCGTCTGGTGGTTCTGGTTTCGGAAAAGCTAAAAACAGCGGTTGCGACGCTTGCCGCGGTAGCCAGGATCATCAAAAATTTAGTCATATTAATATACCTTTCTATTTATAATGTGTTTGGGTACCCACAGCCCTGCAAGGCGCTTAAAATGTCGTGCAAAGCATAATCAGGGCAAAGCGGTTTATAACCGCCTTTGCACCTGATTCTGATATTTCCGTTTCGGAAGTAGGTACAGGCAATGCGCCTGTTTTCAAATTTATTCGCCATGTTATGCCGACTCTCTCAATGCTTCCATAATGTCATTGATGACGTCGTCCAAATCCGTATCAGGATCCGCATTTTTCCATGCTTCAGACATGTTTGCACGCTTTGCGGCTTCCGCGATCTGCTCCGCTTCCCGCAAGTCCGAAAGTACAATCAGTAAATATAATTCTTGGTTTGTAAGCTCATAAACTGGCACATTATTCAAGTCATAAAAAACGCTTTCCGCTGCTCCGTCAAAGAGTTTTTCGCGGATCTTTACGTCTTGTGTTTCAGGGGCATCTTCCATGATCCCGGGAAGGCCTTCCCATTCCTGATAGTCTTCAAGTAATTCACGATTGCGGAACAGACAGCATTCCGCCTTCCAAGTGTTACACCAGTACGATCCGTCAGAGTTTCCTGTTGCATAGTCGCGGACCATGTCGGACAGAAAGCCGACGGGGTTTCCGTCATATTGTTCGGCTTTGTCTAAATCGTCTGACGTCATGTCATTGATCCGTTCTCTGATGTCGCTGGCAACCGCTTTCTGGTAGTCGTATTCCTGAATGTTCTGAAACTGATTGAAAAATGTATCGTTCATGATTTTGCCTTTCTTGCGCATGTTGCGCTTTGATCTAAAGTGGTTTATCATGTCCTTGTAGACGGACTGCCCGATATGGGCGGGAAATGGTGCTTGTGGAAAGCACCTTTTTTTATTCACTTCCTTTCTATATGAATATTATATCACGAAACGGTGCTATTGCGAAGGATTTGTATATATAAACCGTGATATTATCTTGCGCTATATATCCATGTTGTGATATGCTTACGGATAATAAAAAAAGCCTGTAAAGGCTTTGGGAAGGAAGCATATGAAGACGGATACGTGGAAAAAACTATCTAAAGAATCAGGAAAACAACTTCAGGAAATGGCTGGTTCTATAGGGGTCAGGCAGAACGCTTTCAGTTTGCGAATGAACCGCGACACGATCAAAGACGACGAACGGAAAAGGATTGCCGATGCTTTAGGCGCCGTTTATGTTTGCGGTTTCCTAATGCCTGACGGAAAATTCATATCAGATTATAGCGACGCCGTAGGCATGAAGTTGGCAGATGATAAAGCGGAAATTATCGTGTCAACACTTAATAATCGAAAATCGCAACAGGTTTACACGGCGGGGCAAACAGGGGACACCCCCACCCACCAAAACCCAGAAAAATCCTAGTTAGTCTCTTCTAACAATCCCCCAAAAAATGAGGTTGGTCTGAAAACGGCCTTTTGTTCCGTGCATCATTCGTGCTAGTATTAAATCATCAAGTTGATAGTGCTCAACCATAGCTTTGTCTAGTCACTGGATGGAACAATGTCGAGTGTTGTCTAGTAGCTCGTCTACCAACGTAGAAGGAGTTCCCTAAAGGGGCTGTAACAAACTACCCGATTTAATCGAGTAGGGGGCTACAGCCCTTTTCTTTATGCTCATTAAATGAAATAAGACTGTCTTTCCGCTGCCAGACCTTCGTTCACCTTCTTTCACTGACGATGGGGGAAAACTTTTGCACACGAAAGCTCAGACTGACCTTTTGACAGCCAATTGTATTGCTTAAAACAGTTCGTTTCTAGTTCAGATGGCTGGATCTTTCCTTCATCTGTGACTTCCGGTTGCAGTAGTGACGGATATTATGTCCTGCTGCCACCATCCAAAGCTCGAATTCTACCCCGTCTTTACCCCGTCTTCGTAATCTCGTGTACGAATAGTCTTCTTTAAGCTGACCGAAGGTCCCTTCACTCTGGATGCTTCTCTGGATCATCAGCTCCTGTCCTCTTTCTGTAGCCATGTTTTCCCTGACGATCCCCTTCTGCCTCTCCAGGTCATGGCAGATATTCATAGTCCGTCCTTTCCTGGATCTGGTGCACTCCCTGCACAGCGGACAGCCCTGGCAATGCTCACTACGATACAGGTGGTTTGTACGGGGATACAGGCCCTTATTTGACTGTGTCACTTTCTCCAGTTTCATTGGATGGCCTGCAGGACATACAGGAGTTCCATCTTCCTGCTTTCCAAATGCATAGGACTTGAAGCGGTCTGCTTTCCTGATGTGACTTTCCTTTTCCTGAAGGTTGTATTTCATCATCAGTTCGATCCCGTGCTCCTCACAGTAACAGTAGTTATCATAACTGCCATATCCCGCATCCGCCGGGACCCGCTGTGGATAGACTCCATACTTCTGTCTGTACCTCTCCACTGTCGGGATGAAGTCTTTGGAATCACTTGGACTGGATGTGACCTGCAGGATGCGGATATAGCCATCACTTACTCCTGCCTGTACGTTGTATCCCGGCTTGAATACACCAGTGTGATTGTAGTAGTCGTATTTCATGTGCATGAAGGTCGCATCCGTATCGGTCTTGGAGAAACTGTTGCGACCGCCAGCTGTTTCTGTATAGGCTTCATATTTCTGCAGCTTCACACTCAGCTCCCTGAACTGGTCATGCATCCTCTGAAGTTCTGACTTTCTATGGCCTCTTCCTGCCACGTAGACGATCTTCTCATCTTCTGCAGTATCGATAAAAACCTGGTCCAGGGTCATGAGATGATCCATATCAAGTTCCTGAAGGATGCTTATGGCTGCACTCCGTTCACCATATCCATGGGCAGTCAGCCATTTCTTGAACTGTTTCAGGAGCTCCATCATCTTTTTCCTGGCGGAAGTCTGGTACTTGCGGGTAGACTTCATCCATACAAATGTCATCTTATTGGCGTTGGCTTCCAGTTTGGTGCCATCCAGGAAGAGGGTATCTGTATCCACGGAGTCGTGCAGTTCAATATAATGGTTCAGTTCAATGAAGATCTGCTCCATACAGGGCTTGAGAGCTGAATTGAAGAAGCGATGATAAGTCTGGTGGGAAGGATAAACCCCGTTGAGGAGAAACCGGAACCGCATATCATAGCGGCTGAGATCCTCCAGTTCTCTGAGGGATGAGAAGCCAAAAACAGTCATCGCAAGAAGAGAGGTCTCCAGTAGCTGATAAGCCGGAAACTGGGTGGAATTCCAGGAAGTTAGAGAAGGAAATCGGGAAAGATCCAGGAAGGACTCGACGAAGTCACGGATGATCCGAGAAGGATCGGAAGCCGGTACCTCTTCCTGATAAGAAAAATTGATGGAAAAATCACATGGAAGCTGGGGCTGGATTGTGATAGACTGTGCCCGTGTAATTTTGTTTAGTTGCATAAATAAATTATACAGAAAAGGCCGATCCCATTTGTGGGGATTCGGCCTTTTTTAGATTTAAGGAACTATAAAGGTGTTACAGCCCCTTTTCGCTGTTAATTGACGCAAAAAGGCCCCCTAACTCACGAAATGGGGCTGTTTTTATGCTGTTTTGGCGCTTAACTCGTAACTCGGGTGTGAGTTAAGAAAAGACGCATCCTGCGCAAGACACGTCTTTTGAGGGGATAAGGGGTCTTCTGACCCACCCTTAGTTTATCATAAAGGTGCATGTATAATGCTACAATTAAGGTATGAAGAAAAGAAGTGCGGCCCAGATCGCAAGAGAACGCGATGAAGACAGATTCATGGCGGAATTTGCGACCAATGGGGGGAATGCGACACAGGCTGCGCTTGTTGTGTGGCCAAATCTGACCTACGAAGCTGCCAGGAAGAAAGGCAGCAAGGTCACGAACGACGAAGTGGTGCGCGAGCGGTTCAGGAAGCGCATGGCGAAGCAGACAACGAGGGAGATCATGTCCATCCAGGAGCGTCAGGAGTTCCTGTCAGAAGTGGCAAGAGGGGTCCACAAAGCGACGATGAAGGACAGGATCAGTGCGGTGAAGGTGCTGAACCAGATGGATGCCATCGGCGGACCTACCATGAACATCAACGTGTCTGTGGAAGACAAACGGAAGATGGTGGCATCACGGATAGATGAGCTGCTTGGCATCGAAACGAGCGAAGAAGACGGGGTGATAACGATTGAATGTGTTGAATCCGGTACAACAGCGGACAGTGGACCTGCTGAAGTCAGCGACACCGGCCCGGAAGCTGAGGAAGTGGACTAGAGGACGGATCCCGGAGCACTACAAGCGTCTGAACATCTCGGATGAAGATGCAGTAAGGCTTGCGAAGATAGGAGCTGTAGAAGCCATGAGCCTGTTTGGGACGAACCTGTTCTTCACGCAGGCTCTTATTCTTGGTGCCATCAAGAGCGGTGAGTATCAGACGTTTGTAGTCGTTACACCATCCCAGTATGGAAAATCCTGGCTGTCCGGTCAGATAGCCATCATGCTGGCTGACATGGGCCGTGAGGTGCATGTTGCGGCTGGAACTGAGGACACGACCAACATCATCATGAAGAACGTCATCGACCACTTGCAGACGGTTGACGATTCTGTGAAACAGAAGCTGCTGGACTACAACGACAAAGTGGAAAAGCTGCAGTCTTCCACCTCGAAGAAGAAGTTGACGTTCAAGGGTGGCGGTTCGATCGACGGTATCACGCTTGGTGCCACCACAGACGACTCAAAGAAGCACAACAAGGCCATCGGGCGTGGCGGCGACTACATCATCGACGAAGCCGGTCTGGTGCCTGAAGACGCCTATGCAGAGGTAGGACGACGTGAATTCTCGAACGTGGACGGAAAGAAGGGTCTGCTGTTCCAGATCTCCAATCCTCACGCAGAAGGCATGTTCTACGACAAACTGACGGAAGACAATCCACCTGAAGGAACACTGATCCTGTGGCTGGATGCACGGACGGCCCTTGAAGAAGGTCGATTCAAGTCTGTTCAGCAGATCACTGAGTCCGATTTTTTCAGGAACCGGTCCACATGCCAGCGTTATCTGCTGTGCGAACTGGAAAACTACAACGATGAATCCATGTTTGGAAACGTCGTGCTTGACGATTCACCACCAGAGCCGGGATACACCTACTTCATAGGAGTCGATTCAGCCTATAAGGGTGTGGATAAAATCCCGCTATGCCTGTCTGCGACCACTCCTGAAGGAAAAGTCCGCGTTTTAGACATCATGATCCTCGACAAGAAGGAATGGGTTGATGGATTGACGTCTGAACTGATAGTCCAGGACATTTTGAACGTCGTGAAGCGGCTGAACGTGAAATTCATCTGCTGCGACATCGGTTTTGGCGTGTATATCGTCGAAGGACTGGCGAAACATGCCAATGAATACGGGGAATTCTTCGTAAAAGGCATCAATTTCGGCGCCGGAACGACGAAACTGCGCAAGGAAAAGAACCATTTTTCGGCGAAATATGGCTATAACATGCGTGCAGAACTGCATATGGACATGCAGCAGCTCATGGACTCCGGAAACCTCACATTTACGTCAAAAACGGCGAAAATGCTGTCAAAACAGATGGAAGCGGTCCGGACACAGCCAAGACCCAACGGAAAAACGTCAATCATTTCCAAAGATGAAATAAAAGCCCGCATTGGGCATTCCCCCGATGAACTTGACTCCTGTTTGTTATCAATTCATGCATTATTGATGTACAATATGACTGGGGGAATCTATGTGTATGCGGAGAACGATGAATGAGCAAACGTAAAAAGAAGAAAAATGCGCAAAAGTTGTCTTCTCTGGAATACAAAGGTCCCGGGGGGAAATCAAAGACAAAAGGCCCTGGAGCATCGAACGGGATGGGTCCTGAAGACATCATGAAGGCGCTCAATGAGTGCACTGAATGTTCTGACACAAGCCCCATCACAAGCGTCTATGACGGCAACTTCAAGCCCGCAACTACCGGAAGGGAAGAAGATGACCTGGAATGGATGATCGATAACCTGCCGACGCTGCCTTATGTCACTGGAAGTTATCTTGATTTCATGTTCTCGAACGGTCTTACGACCGGGGACCCGGATTCAGATGACCTGCAGCTGAAGGATTTCCTGTATAAGCAGAACATCAAGGGAATACCGAACTACCAGGTGCTGCGAAACGCCATCCTGCACGCGAAACTGTATGGCAAATGCGGTCTGCGGTGGCTGTCAGAAGAAGACGGACTCATCATGGTCCCGCACAACAGCTATGTGACGGTGCTGGAAGATGATGATGAGTATGGTGGTATCCGCAAGCCAGTCTGCTACGCCATGTCCTTCAAAGAGGGAGAAAACTTCACCCTTGGGAGCAAGGACATCAAGTTGGATGAAGCAGAATTCCTGGAAAAAGGGCGGCTGGTGTCCAAGAACAAGGACATCGTCGTTGAAATGCCGGAGAACTTCGTGAATCTGCGGTGTGACCTGCAGACAGAGGAAGGTGTGTCCTGTCTCATGAGAGATAAACAGCGCCTTGAGATCCTGTGTAATGCATACCAGCGCCTGAATTACGACATCAAGTACGACGGACCGGGCCGACTCATCTTCTGGATGAAGGATGATCCGTATGGCGGTGCAGGCATCGACCATTCCGCCGGAGAGATTGTGAACAACATGTCTGGCTCCCGGAACACCCGGGCCGAGAAAGCCCGTGCGGAGACAGAAGAGCTGGGACGCAAGATCAAGGACTCCGGTTCCGATTCGGTTGTCCTTGCGCCAAACATATTCGAGGACATGGACCATCTGCCACGTGTGACCAAGGCAACGGAGTTCCTGGACTACCTCACGATGAAGGAAGGTTCCATCATCGCGCAGTGTTTGGGAATCACTCCCGAACTGATCGGCCTTGGAGACGTGAGCGGCAACGTGTCGATGGAAAAGATCATCGACAACGCCATGAGCAACACCATCGTGCCTGAGCGTGAACTGTTCGCGACTCAGTTCTCCCCGATGCTTGCACATCATCTGGGATTCAAGAAGGTGTTCTTCGACAAATACGAATTGAAGCAGTCAATTGACCGGTCTGCTGAAGTATACAAGCTGGCACTGTCCATCGCTCAGTTCGAGTCTGTTGAAGATTCTGGCGGCAAGTTCGACGGAGTTGTTGAACACCTGTGCGAGCTTATCATGACGATGATGTAGAGGGAGATAAGAATGGACATTTTGAAAAGTCTGATCGAAGCCACGGAAGCGGAACCGTTTGCTGAGGTGAACGGACACAAGATCTACGACTTCCAGGGAGCGGTCAACGTAACGAACCGAAAACTTGCCGAAGAAAAGATCGGGATGAAAGACATCGACCTGGGTGACCGGGAAGTGAAGGATGGTGGTCTGGGCTTCAAGCGAAGCCGTGCAGACGCTGTCGCAGTCAATCCTGAGCTGTTCACGATGAACCGGTACCGAAAGGTCACGGACGCAGACGGCAAGACGACATATGAAGTGGTGACGGACTACAGAGCCATCACAGAACAGAAGACTGGCCTAATTTACAAGAATGCCATCCCGGTATTCGTCATCGGTAAACAGGGCAAGGGCCTGACAGTGTTGGGCGTAAAAAACATCACTGATACAGAATTTGTGGATGAGTTCAGAGGGGCGCTGGACGTTGACTCCATGAAGGATGTGCTTCGTGCTATCGAACGGCACGGAGTGAAGGAACCGGCAAAGGAAAAGCTGGTATTCTAGGCAATCACGGCATCGGGGCATTCACCTTCGGTGCCGTTTTTTATTGAAGGAGAAACAAATGGCAAAGAAACGTGAATTCAATTTCACCGTGACAATGAAAGACGGCACCATCCATGCACTGGAAGGTTCCGATGCACTGGACCTGTACGACAGATTCGACCTGTATGTCAAAGGTCAGGAAACGAGCCGCGGTATCTGGGTTAAAAAAGGCAAAGAACGCTATCTGATCCTGTTCGAAAACGTGGTGAGCGCAGTACGTGGCGAGATCACGAGCACTGAAGCCAAGGACCCGGCAGCATGCCAGGACATGGAACTGTGCGTTTAGAGAACACGACAGTCAAGTGGTTCGAGTCTGAGGAAGAGCGAATGGCTTACCTCAGACAGACGGCCACTGAGGAATATCCGGTAAAGCCGGTGAAGAAACGAGGTGGCAGACGTGGGAACGTTCAATCTGATCCCGGGGATCGAAAACCGGACAAAGATTAACGTCTGCACCAGGCGCAAGGGTTACCTGCAGTATTCATGCGCGGTGCTTGACCCGGGAGTCGAATACGAACTCCCTGAGGACGATCCGGCGTTCGTTGAGTCCCTTAAGAAAGAGACGTACACGAAACATTGGAGCCAGGCTATCGAAGATAAGCTCAAATCCATGGGGATCCCCTATGAGGTCAAAAACTGCAAGCAATGTGGCGGAAGGGTGAAGAAGATCATCTATCACCCGGTTGAGGTGCACGAATGATCCCAACATTTTTTGAAGACGTGAAAGACGGCGTTGAATTCCGGAAAAAGGAAAAGAAGAAGTGGGATGACATGATCGGCCTGTCGAACCCGCCTAAAACGAAGACTGAAACACTGAGTACCAAGCCAAAGGATGTACATGAGATCAGGCTGCTGAATGAAGGAGCGGTGCTGTTCTCTGACGGTTACCTGCGGATGTACCTGAAGAAAGGAGTCATCAGGGATTTTTACGAAAACCTTTCTGATGACTACATAGGGTACATCACTCTGGGTCATCTTCCACTTGACGCTGTGCCCCTGGTGTTTGGGACATGGACCAAGGAAGACCTGACGCTGGTTGACATCGGCGAAGGACGTTATGCCCTTGACTGCAAGCCTCAGTACAACACGAAGCTGGGTATCGTGAACGACATCCTGTCACAGGAGATCCCGCTGTCTGTGAGCGTTGAAATCGACGGAGAACTGGACTTTGACCATTCGATGAAGCTGGAAGCTCCGGTCTATGAATCGCTGAACATCAGCGGATTCAGTATCGTCGGTGATCCTGCGAACGTGGACAGCTTCAATACATTGAAAAACGGAGACGAAAAAATGGACGAACTGCTGGAAAAGATCGAGCAGCTGCTTGCAAACAAGCCTGCCGAAGAAGATAAACCGGAAGAACCGGAAACCGAAAAAGAAGCGTCGGAAACTGCTGAAGAAACGACCGAAGAAACAGCGTCGGAAGAAGACGCAGCTGGACAGCTGGCGGAACGTGTCGAAGAGATGTCGGCACGCATCGAAACGCTGCAGAAGGAAAACGAAGACCTGAAGAGTCAGCTGGACGCCAAGAAGGCAGCCGAAGAACAGCTGAACAACCGGGTTTCGGCGATGCTGAAGAATCTTGAGGGGAAACTGAACGCTGCGCCTGTAGAAGCCAAGAAGGCTGACCCGATCTGGGGTTAAAGGAGAAAGAACATGAATATCACAGAAGTGATGATCGAACAGGGAGCCATCGGACTTGACAAAGTCATGGAACATCTGAACTCTGGCTCCAACATCGGGACCATCGGCCGAGGAGTCGATTTTTCGGACAACGAGCTGGCTACTGAGCTGCAGAACCAGTTCCCGCTGCTGACATGGCTGATGGGCACAGGCCCTGCTGCCAAGATGCGGGGAGCCTACCAGAATGGCTCTCTGCCCATGAGAAAGAACGACGAAGGCGACTGGACCATCCGGCTGCCTTTCAAGGTTGGCACAACGCCCCCGCAGGACACTTCCGGAGAATGTTGCTGGGTGCCGATGGAGCTGACGAAGTGCGGCGCTGAAACACTCATCAAGCTGCTGTGCCTGAAGGACTGCGAATCCATGCTGGACAACTTCATCATGAAAAAACAGAAGTTCCAGCCCAACGACCTGATCTGCTACTTCATGCGTGCTGGTGAAACCATCAAGGCTGCACGGATCCGTATGGCTCGGATGAGCATGGCGTGGTTTACCGCTCACAACATCATCCTGGGCACGACCGACACGGGCACTGCTGTGCTGAAGCCGTTCCACGGACTGATGCAGGTCATCGAAGACCCCGCAGTCATCAAGATCAGCGGACACAACATCCTTGCTGCCTTTGACTCTCTGGCCTGCCGTTACGCAGTGCTGGGAGAAGGCGACATCGTGTATGCCGTACACCCGCTGACCTACTACTCAATCAAGCGTGAAATCGTTCCCGGAAAGAACGGACAGCTGCCTGCTGGATGGGCCAAGAATGGAGAAGACGTAACCTTCCACGGACACCGCTTCATCGCAGACAAAATGGTCCCGGTTGACGTTGACAACGCCACTGGTGAGATCTGGCAGCTGGACGGAAACGTTGTTGGCGCATGGATGGCAACCACCCTTCAGCCGGGCGATGAGTTCCAGCGGCACACATTCACGACCAACAACAACCAGGTTGAAGGCTGCGCCGGCGAGTGCGACTACTACTACAACTTCGGACTGGCATTTGGCACAGACCCGAACCGACTGGCTGTCATCACTGACGTACCTCTGAGCACGAACTGTGTAGGTCCGCACATGCTGGGCACTGAGCACCTGTATCAGCCGGACACCTTCGTTCCCATCGTCAAGGAATAAGCCATGTTCGACGAAATCATCGAACAGCTCAGAAGCTACTGTGACTGCATCGGTGATTTGGATACGGATAACCCGGACAAACGCTCCAAGGTGGAGAAGAACCTGACCGAACTGATAAGGCTGGTATCTATCTCCACCTGCTGGGCGACCGGTAAAGTCCCAAAATTCAAAGAAGGCTGCTGCTGTCACGACACACTCTGCGATTCGTTCCTGCTGTCAACCAGGGAAGAAGTCCTTGAACCACAGGACATTTCCGACCTATGCGGCAGCTGCGACGGCGGGCTGATGAAAATAAACCTGTATTACAACCAGGTCATCGCTGATTCCATCACCATTGACATCGTTTATCGTGACGGGATCAGATTTGAGAACGTTCCCTTTGGCGAATTCACATACGACCCATATGGAGAGATCCTGTGGCTCGATATGAGTGAATATCTGCCCTCTGGGACCTGTTCATGCAGGGAGCTGTACAAAATCATCATCCGATACGATGCGGGCTTTGAGAGACTTCCTGAATGCCTTCTGCCGGTCTTCTGCGAACTTTTGAAATATGTCGATGACATGAACCGCTGTGACTGCGAAGCCTGCCCCGTGTGCGAGATACGGGAAGACTCCGAAGCGCCGGACAACCGGAACCAGAAAGACATCTGGTACTGGGTCCGCAAGCAGCTGTATGAGACGTGGATACGGCAGCTTGAAATGATCGCGCTCTGCGACTATCCGAAATACTGGGGGAATGTGCTGTGAGGATCAGATACACCGGCATCAAAGGAATGAAACGGACTTCAGGCTGTTCTGCCTGTGGAAGACGCCACACGCAGAGAGTCGATGGAGTTCAGTATTCAACACGGATGATGCTCCCATCAGGACGGATGGTGGTGTTCGTGCTGAATCACGATTATGAAGTGAGCGAGGAAGACGGAAACTTCCTGCTTGAATACACATACAACAACCGGGGATTTGAAGAACATCCCTTCGTGCTGTCATGAGCATCCTGAAAAAGGAGCTTGAGAACCTGTGTTCTGTGGAGTTTGAAGCTATTGCTGAAGACGTGTATCGGACGATGAGGGAAGAGGTTCCTGTCTCTTCCGGAACTCTGAAAAGTCACATCGTTAAGGAAAAACACGGTGAAGACCGGTACATCATTGGTGTTGATGAAACGCCAGACATGAGGACTGAAAGCGGCAAGAGCTATGCGGAATTCGTTGTCAAAGGAACGAAACCGCACAAGATCGCTCCACGGTTCGCAGAAGCCCTGGCTATCCCTGTAGACACCTTCACGGAGCCAGTAAGACAGACACAGCATGTACGCAATGGCCGGTTCATCACGAAGAAGGCCGTCAAGCATCCCGGTTCAAAACCAAACGATTTTATTCAGCGCACCTTCGATAAGGTGTTCAAGGAGAAATAAATGGACAACAAAAAGAGGAAAGAGATCGACGCTTTCGTCGCCCGAAAACTGGCAGCGCTGAATAAGCGCAAAGGGGCCAAGGCTGAACGAGCCATGACCCGCATCGTCGTTGCGAACAAAGAGGTGAAGTAGGATGGCAAACTGCAACAGAAACCGTGCCCGTGCGAAATTCGTTTCGCAGAAGCAGGTGGATAAATACCAGACCGTTGATTTCAACATCGACGCTGACATCGACGCCTGCGCAAAGATCAACACCCGTCGTTACATCGACACTGATGCGAAGACGGCTATTTACCGCTCTGCAACAGTACCTGCCGACCTCATCAACGCATGTGAGTCCGTAGGATGCAAAAACTCCGGGACCCTGTTCCTGGAAACCAACGAGACTGAAAAGACTGTAGAGGGCGGAAAGGCTTATGCGGAAAAGGCAAAGGCCCTGTTCACCACAGTATCCGATGCACTGGATTATGCAGCGGGCGTTCTGTACTTCTACGTACACGTTGCCAACGAAGGAAAATACACCATCAATGCTACGCTGTCCGACATCACAGACACGAAGCAGAACGCTGCTGACAAATACACTGTAGAGATCAATGCAGTTCGGACCGGATTCTACCCCGTGACGATCGAGCTGGCTAAGGCTCCGCAGGAAACCATCGGCAAAGGCTGGACTCCTTCCACTTCTGGCACTGCTATCAGCATCGAAGTAGAAGCAGAAAAGGCGACTCAGGGAACCATCATGGTTGGCCTGTCTTCCATCGCACTGTTCAACGACGTTGAGGACCTGCGTACGAACGAAGTAGTCAAGGTATCCTGTCTGACTGGTGCAGATGGCGATGACACCATCGACGCTGTTGAGGAAGCCTGCCAGGGCGCACAGCACGATTCCAGCACTGCTGCTGTTGAACGGACCGTCACTCACAAGCAGTTCACCCCGAACTACGCGAAACTCAATCCGATGTACCACGATGGCGATGACGCTGTTGGATTCGCAATGCGCACCGTGCAGCTGACTGTGAAAGAGGAAGGCGACCATGGCTTCATCCACATCGCAGACCACTGCACAGAAGAATGCGGCATGATTTATGCCTCTTTGGAAGACAGCTGCAACACTACGGATTCTCTTCTGACCCGCCTGTCCGGACCTAACCTGGTTACTCTGGATGAGCGTCAGTTCCAGGTCATCAACACCAAATACAACCCGGACGTTGAAGTCATCGGTTCCAAACTGTACTTCAACCGGGAACTGGTTGGACGTGACGTCATCGTTTCCTACCCGCAGGAAGTCGAAGCGAAACACTACTTCATTTCCGACGAAGAGATCAACGAACGGCACGTGACCATGACCTATCCGAAGGAACTGTCTGACGGTACGATCGAGACTCTGGTTTACCGAAACGTCTTCATCACATCCTTCCCGATGGGCCTCACAGCCGACAACGAAGCGGAAAAGTCGCTGACAATCTCCGTAAAACGAGACAGGAACGGGCGCTTCTACGACGTATACCAGAGCAACAAAGCCGACACCACGCTGTAAATAGGAAGTAGAGGGGATCATGACACCTGAACAGCTCACAAAGATCAGCAAAGCCATGGACAAAGCAAGGGGAGACGAAACTCCCTTTGCGGTCTATGACCCGAAGACCGACGAAATGGCGGTCTATGGGGACGCAAACAAAACAGACAACAAAGCGATGGATGTGCTCATCACATTCCGCTTCAACAAGCAGGAATTTGAGGAACTTGGATTCCCGAAGGATATGGCGACTGAAACTATCGGCGACAACGTACAGTTCAACGCCGAATTCAAGGACGTATCCATCACTCCGAGAAACAACTCCAAGCTGATCGAATATATGCTTTCCATTATCCCATTCTTCGAGAACCTGTCCGAAGCATGGGAAGGGATGAAGGAAGCGATCGATAAAGCAGAATCGCCCGACGAAAAAGCGAAGGCTACCATCGAAAGACGGATCGCCATGTATCGGGCATTCAACGAAAGCTCCGACGAAGCGCAGCTGGCTATGTATAACCTTGTTGCCACACTGTGCAGCATCCCCGACAATCTGGCAGCTCACATGCTGTCCAATAACGTCATCGAAGCAGTAGGGGAAATCTTCTACACCTATCCAGAGTTGGTCAACGAAGCAGAAACGCTTTTTGGCTACTCCAGGACGGGGATGGTGATGGCGTAAAAAAGTCCGAAGACACATTCTGGGCAAAGCAGAACCTGTACGCACACATGGCGCATTATGTCGCCAGAATACTCCACCTACGCCCCAACTCCATCATGGATGATTGGGGCGTTCCTGAATTGGTAGTTGCGTACGGCATCTATAAAGATGAGGAATCTGCGAAGCAGCACTACGAAGTAAAAGCACACAACAAACACGCAAAAGGAGCGGACAGGATCAAACTTCCCCCGCTTTATGCAGTGAAATTCATGGGAGTAGGTGAAGACGATGGCAGTGAAGCAGCTGGCGATTGAAGTCGTTCTGGAATCGAAAAAGGCATATGCCGAACTTTCAAAACTGGAACGGGACATGAAAAGCCTTGAGCGCAAGAAGGTAAAGCTGGATACTGACATGTCTAAAGTCGAACAGGCCAAGAACGAGCTGGGAAAAGTCGACGAAGAACTTGCCAGACTGAATCAGAGGAAAGTCGAGCTTGGCGTAAAGATGACATACATCGACGCCCTTGAAAGCAAACTCAAACAGATCAAACAGCAGCTGCTGGATTTCAAGGATGAAAAGATCATCCTGGAATTCAAACTTCGCGACCAGAAGAAGGGTTTGGCATTTGCGGAAGGTGCCTATAAAAAGGCACAGGCTCACATGGCAGAAGCCATGTCCAAAGGTCCTGTCACTGACGATCATCTGTTCACCAACGTGAAGTATGCAAAGCGGAACTTCGAAGAGGCCAAAAAAGCTGTTGAAGGAACCTCGAAGGAACTTCAGAACTGCAAGGACTCCATCAAGTCGCTGAACGCTTATTCGGCGAACCTGTCCAACACTCTGGCGGGCCAACGACCTACTGTCGCGGAACACAAAAAAACTCTGAGCGAGATCGACCGGCTGACCAAAAAGCGTGACGCACTGGAACTGAAGGTCAAGAACGGTGAGAAAGTCCAGCAGGAACTGGACAGCGTGAACAAGCAGCTGAAGGAACTGAGCGCTCAGAAGCCTGACCTGGAAATCGGTTATGACAAGGCCACAGCAGCACAAAAAGCTGTCATGGACCTTGCCAACTCCATCGACCATCTGAAAGCCAAGGCATCCAGAAACTTTGCCGTCGGTGGCGGATTTGAGAAGATTGGCGATTCCATGCTGCATCCCATCAAATTCCTGGGCAACAACGGAAACAACTGGTTTGGCAAGCTGGCTTACACGGCGACTAAAGGCATTGCCTATTCCGGACTGTATAGGATGACATCCGGAGCCATGAACACCGTTGATGAGGGACTTGCCAAAGGCCTTGAACGTTACGACGTAAATAAGGCCGGAAAGCGGACCCTGAACAACATGGGCATCGACATCCAGACAGTTGACGATCAGGTGAACCAACTTGGAAAGGATCTGAAGGGTCTGCCGACATCCCTGAACGATGGAATGACCGGCATGGTTTCCCTGACTGCTGTCATGGACAACAACGTCGGAAAAGCCCGTGAGCTGTTCAACGCCATCAATGACGGTGTCCTTGCCAATGGCGGTGACACTGAGAACACGAACCGTGCAATCAGGCAGCTGTCTCAGTCAATGGGTAAAGGTGTCATCGACGCCGAATCATTCAACTCCCTGCTGGACAACCAGATGGCTCCTGCGATCGTACAGGTTGCCAAGATGTTCGGGATGAACCAGGCGGAGCTGAAAGAAAGCCTGAAGGACGGGACCATTTCCGTTGACCAATTCACAGACGCTCTCATCAAGCTGGATAAGGAAGGTAACGGAGCCTACAAATCGTTGCACACTATGGCCCTAGAAGCCAACGACGGCATCCAAACCAACATGACCAATGCGCAGAACGCCATTGCCCGAGGCATCGAGAAGATCCTGTCTGCAACGGATTCTGCACTGTCTGATACCAAGTACAAAGGCATCGGACACATGATCTCCATGATTGGTTCTGAAGGCGAAGAAGCCCTCGACGGTCTTGCCAAGTGGATAGGATCTCACAAGGAAGACATCGTCAAAGGCATTGATTTCATCGCTGATGGAGCCGGGAAGCTCATTGATAAGGCCAAATCCTTCGATTACAAGTCGTTCCTTGGCGGCCTGAAGGAGTCTCTGTCGGATTTGTTCGACGTGATAAGCAAGTACAAAGGACTGGCCGGAAATGCCATCAACTTTGCGGTGGATAAGCTGGGCGGGGACCCGAAGGCACTGGGTCAGTTCGTCGGCGAATGGATAAAAGTAGGCACCCTCGTGAAGTATGGCGGCAAGGCACTGAAGACCTATGCCCGCTTCCAGAGCACCTACGCAAAGATCATTGACGCATCTTCCAAATCCAGACTGCTGAAAAACATCGGGCAGAAGACGCCCCTGTTCAGCACGGGGTTCGGAAAAATCAAAGGACTGTTCTCCAAGGCTCCCAAAGTTGACGCATCCGGAACAGCGGGGACTGTGGCAGCTGCTACTGGTGACCTGGCACAGACCGGAAATGCGGTGAAATCTTTCGACCTTGCTGGATTCAAGACCAATATGGCGAAGCTGGTGGAAATCGGTGTTGCTGCCGGTGACATCTGGCTGTTTGCAGAAGCACTGAAGAATGTCGGACAGATCAAGCTGGATGACAACTTCACAGCGAAACTTGGTGTCATAGCCGCATCCATGGGTGGCATGTACGCCATTACAACAGCTGCATCAAAGCTGAACAAGCTGTTTGGTGTGAACCCTGCTGATTCGTTCATAGCCCTTGCTGAACTGGCTGGCGGTGCAGCAGACATCATGCTGTACGCAGAAGCCATTAAACAGCTGGACGAAAAAGTTCCGACGAATCTGAACGGCATCCAGAAAAAGCTGGCAAACCTTGGTGTAGCGGCGGTGGAAACAGCGGGATTTATTGGTGGCATAGGCGCTGCTGTCGCTTATATCCCTCACGCTGCCGTGGCTGAAATCTTTGGACTTGGTGCCCTGACTGCTGTTGCAGGCGAACTGATCCTGTGGGCACAGGCCATGCATGAGTTTGATACCAAGTGTCCTTCGGACATGAAGAACGTTCAGGAAAAGTTGAACACCATGGATACAGTCATGCTGACACTTTCAGGCATGAACATCCTGAACAGTCTGGCAGCCATCACTGACACTCTGGGAGCATTCGACACGCTGATGAAGTCTGCATCACTCAGTAACATCGTTGGAATGGCGAAGAAGCTGGAAGAGCTGAACGAAGTCGATGTGTCCTATGACAACATCAACAAAGTCGAACGCATGGCTGACCTGATGGAGTCTCTGACTTCAGAAAGGCTGCTGACATCCCTTGGCAACGCATTCAGCGCATGGGGAGACTCCAAGAAGTTCGCTTCCGGAGAATCCATGATTGCCAATCTGTCCAAGATGGCTAAATCACTTGAAGCTCTGAATGGCGTTGAGTTCGACACTGACAATGCAGCTGCAAAAGCCGAACAGATCATTGAGATTGTCCGCAAGCTGTCCGGCACACGGTTCCCTGACATCGGCGATAACTTCACTCCGGGGAACGTCGACAAGGCAGTCACGGCCATGTCTGAAATTGGCAAGCTGGGACCAGCCATGAAGTCGATGGGTGATGTGCTGTCTGCTGACAATGCACAAATCGACCCGGAGAAGCTGCAGGCAGTCCTGGAGACTTTGAAAAACAGTCTTCAGGTGTTCGCTGCACAGGATTTTGTTTCCACTGTTGGCACAATGCCGACAACGGAAGAGATTGACAGTACCGTCAATATTCTCACCAAGATCCCGGAAATCGTGTCAAAGCTGAACGCCATGAAAGGCATTGAGGTTGACGGTGAAGCCATCAAAAAGTCCGTCACCAGCATCACTCACGGTCTTGAAGCCCTGAGCAAAGCCGGTATTGGGGATAATTCTTCGCTTAACTACAACCTGAAGGAACTTGGCACGAACGCTGAATCTTATGCCAATGCCGTTTCTGGGATCGAAAAGTTGAAGGCCGTCGCTGAAAAGCTGAACAGCTTTGCTGGCGTGAAAGTCATGAGCGGTGACGTGATGTGGAACGCAAAACAGCTGAAGCAGGCTGTGGATGAGATCGTAGGCGAAAACAGTATCGCCGATGCGTTCTCTGACTTCTCTGAGGCTGGCCTTGAACAGGGCGTTATCTCCATGGATAAAGTCCAGCAGATTGCAGACAAGCTGTCTTCGTTCTCTTCACTGAACATTGACTCCGGTAAACTTACGAACCTGAAGAACCAGATTCAGGCGTTCCTGGATGAGATAAGCGGAATCCAGACCAACGATGCACAGGCAAGGACCGACGCTATCGCAGCTGTCGTTGAAGACTTCAAGGGACTGGTTTCTCAGCTGCAGGCACTGGAAGGTGACTATGGCGAAATCGGAACCGGATGGGCAACCAAACTGATTTCCGGATGGAGCGATGTGAAGGTAAGCGACAAGCTGCTGGAAACCATCGAAGCGGCACTGAAGTCCATGAAGGACAAGGAAAGCAAGTTCGAGGATCAGGGCAAAGCCTACGGAACGAAAATGTCCGACGGCTTCAACAAGTCAATTTCCGGACCTGCTGGCCTTGCTGCAAAGCTTGGCAATGTCGCAATGAACCTTGCAAGCGGGCAGAACATCGAAATGTTCAGGGCTGCTGGTGAAACTCTGGGAAATGCACTCGTTGATTCCTACAACCGACAAATGTCCAGAGCTAAGACTCCGCAGGCATCCGGAACGACTTACACCCCGGCCGCGACCCCAAGGACTTCTGGTACTGGCGTACTCGCTGGCGCATCCGACTACATCAACGCTCTGCTGCGGAGCGCTGATGGTGGGCCTGTACCCAAGACGATGACAGATACAGTTCCTGCTGTGCTGACTCCGGGAGAGTTCGTTGTACGCCGGGATGCAGTCAAGAACGGCGGAAAGCGTCTGCTGAAGCAAATCAACTCCGGCAACCTCATCGGAGCATATCGGAACCTGCAGCACAGGTTTGGAGCGGCTGAAACCATCAGCAGAGTCACCAACGTTTCCAACGTGACCAACCACAACGAAACGACGAAGACCATCAACATCCAGGGCAACCTCGAGGATCGTGGTCTGGAACTGAAAGCGGGAAGATTCATGAG
>ERZ778514.229-NODE-229-length-56229-cov-5.937338_pt1 | contig 56229 bp, 42 predicted proteins | sample MGYA00510344_ERZ778514 | MGnify/ENA primary metagenome ERZ778514 (study PRJEB29527, sample SAMN07138968) | mouse gut metagenome | material: feces | host: mouse | place: China:Nanjing | collected 2016-01-25 ...
ATCGCCGCCATGTATGTCTTGCTGTATGTTTGAATGCGTACCGGTTCCGGACGTACCGTGAAGTCTTACCAGCCGTATATTATCCACAAACATAAGCTTCATTGTGGAAGAGGATGTATTCTGATTTTTTGTCAAAAAGATAAATCCATACACATCCTTTATTCCTATATTCTTATCGTCAACGACATTGAGCGTATAATGAGAATCGGAAGACATGTGCACCGTACGCGACACAATACTGTCATTTGACAAGCGCACGACCAACTGTGCCACACCGTCTTTCGTTCCGTCCTGATAAATGAAATGCGTATCGAAGCTCAACACCATCCTGTCTCCTTTGTGGAATGCCGTATCTGCCTTTATTGCATACGACAACACATTATAAGGCATCTGCGGCTGCAACACGCACGAACGTTCTTCATTCCACACATCGGCTGTGTCTGAGTTTGCCACAGATGAGCCAAACTGCTGAAGGTCTCCTGCTGAAGCGCCCATGCCTATGGCTGCATTGCCTAGACGTTTCTCAATATTTTCATAAATTGAGTGCAACCGGTCTGCATGGCGTGCATAATATACCAAAGAAGAGTCAAACTCAGCCTGCGTCACACCATGTTTCTTCAATACTGCAAGTTTATACAGCCCATTGTTGTACGCTTGTTCCTGTGCGTCTCCGTCTTCACAATTAGCCATGCCGTCTGCTATATAGTAGTCGTAAAGAATGTTTTCCATGTCTCCCGGCTGTATGTATCCGGAAGGGACACGGGGCTTGCACGACAGTAATGCAACCAACGTGACAAAGCACAACACTATAATGCAGTTTTTCTTCATTGTCTCTTAAACGTGATTTGTGACAGCTCTTTACGACAGAATAATATCAATGACACAACGCCGACACTGATGCAGGCATCGGCAAAGTTAAACACGGGGCTGAAAAATATAAACTCTTCTCCGCCAAACACCGGCACCCACTCAGGCCACGTCGTGACTATTAGCGGAAAGTAGAACATATCGACAACCTTCCCCATAAGGAATGAGGAATATCCCTGACCGAAAGGCACCATGTATGATACATAATAAGGAGAAGAGGCATTGAATATAAGCCCATAGAACATACAGTCTATAAGATTTCCCAAAGCACCTGCAAAGACAACCGACAAAAGACAGATATATAGAAGACGTGCCTTCCGCCTTATCTGCAAACAGATGTAATATCCGAGCGCACTTATAGCCAGAACACGGAACAGGCTGAGCACCAACTTATTTATAAATGTCATGCCGTATGCCATTCCGTTGTTCTCTATAAAGTTTATATAAAACCAGTCTGTTACCCTTATCGATTCATACAGGCACATGCCCGTCTTGACCTCAATCTTTATGATTTGGTCTATAATAAGGATAAGGACAATGAGTGCACACGCAGACAATATGCGTGCAGATGACAACATATATCTGTTCATTTATCCCTTCCTCGCATTCTTTGACGCTACGCTCAAAGTTGCATGAGGAACCACACGCAGACGTTCTTTCGGAATGAGTTCTCCCGTTATACGGTCTATCCCGTATGTCTTTTTCTCAATACGTACCAAAGCGGCCTCAAGCCCCTGTATGAATTTCTGCTGACGCGCAGCAAACTGTGTCAGTTCCTCTTTTGTCTGTGTTGCGCTTCCTTCTTCCAGAATTTTATATGTAGGTGACGTATCTTCAACATCGTTTCCATCTGCATTCATAAGTGTGCGCATCATCTGATTGTAGTCACGGCGTGCCAAAGCAAGCTTTTCATTGATAATAGCCTTGAACTCTTCAAGCTCTTCATCTGTATAACGTTTCTTGTCTGCCATAATAATCAGTCGTTAAGTTATATTGAATTTTATAAAGTTCCGGATTAACCTTCACTTTACTTCTTTTCCACTTTAATATTCAGGTTGAATGTATCGAACTGGAACTCAGGTCCGTCATTGTCTGCCAGAACAATATCATCAGCCAAGACCTGTCCCTTTATATATTCCGAATATGCTTCCACAGCCTCTTCAACCTGTTCAACAGAAGTTATAGTAACATTTATGCGGTCGGTTATTTCAAGTCCTGTCTCTTTTCTTATGTTCTGTATACGGTTTATCAGTTCGCGTGCCATGCCTTCCTTACGCAGTTCATCGCTGATTTCAACTTCGAGCGCAACCGTCAGATTGCCTTCATTGGCAACAAGCCATCCCGGTATGTCCTCGCTGATGATTTCAACATCTGCGATGTCCACCACAACACTCTGTCCTTCTATGTTTAACTCTATCGATGACTTCTGTTCAAAAGCAGCAATATCCTCCTGAGTAAGGTTTTCCATTCCGGCTGCTATGCTCTTCATCAGCTTGCCGAACTTCTTGCCCAAAGTGCGGAAATTACACTTTACTTTCTTGACAAGCACTCCTGAACCTTCCACAAAGGTAAGTTCCTTGACATTTACCTCACTCATTATAAGGTCCTTGACAGCACTGATATAAGCTTTCTGCCTCTCATCTACTGCCGGTATCATGATGCTCTGCAGCGGCTGACGCACCTTGATATTAACCTTACGGCGCAATGCAAGTGTCATGGAAGTTATCTTCTGAGCCATTCTCATACGCTCTTCCAGCTCGCTGTCTATAAGACTTTCATCTGCGACAGGATATTTTGCCAGATGTACGGAACAAACATTGTCGCGTCCGGTAACGTTTATCAGGTCCATATAAAGACGGTCTGCATAGAACGGGGCAAATGGAGCCAGCAGCTTTGCCACCGTTTCAAGACATGTGTATAATGTCTGATAAGCCGAAAGCTTCTCCTTGCTCATGTCCTTGCCCCAGAAACGCTTGCGGTTAAGCCGCACGAACCAGTTACTGAGGTCATCGTTCACAAACGTATCGATAAGACGTCCGGCACGCGTAGGGTCATAACCGTCCATTTCCTTCTCAACGCCTTTTATAAGCGTGTTGAGAACAGAAAGTATCCAGCGGTCTATCTCCGGACGCTCATTCACCGGTATCTCCGTCTGCGAATAGTCAAAAGCGTCGACATTTGCGTATAGTGCAAAGAAGCTGTATGTATTATATAATGTACCGAAGAACTTACGGCGGACTTCATCAACTCCGTTAGGGTCAAACTTAAGGTTATCCCAAGGCTCAGAGTTGGTCATCATATAGAAACGTACGGGGTCTGCACCAAAATTGTCTATCATGGTGAAAGGATTGATAACATTTCCCACATGCTTTGACATCTTGTTACCTTTCGAGTCGAGCACAAGTCCGCTTGATATTACATTCTTGAATGCAACAGAGTCGAACACCATTGTTGCAATGGCATGAAGCGTAAAGAACCAGCCTCGTGTCTGGTCCACTCCCTCATTGATAAAATCGGCGGGGAATGCCTTTCTGTCGTCTATCAGTTCGCGGTTCTCAAAAGGATAGTGTATCTGGGCGTATGGCATGGAACCTGAATCAAACCATACGTCAATAAGGTCTGTCTCACGTTTCATAGCCTTACCGCTATCGCTTACAAGCACTATGTTGTCAACATAAGGACGGTGAATATCTATCTTGTCATAATTCTCACGGCTGTAATCACCAGGAACAAAACCCTTGTCCTTCATCGGGTTGCTCTTCATGATGCCTGCCGCAACAGACTTTTCTATCTCATCATAAAGCTGCAGCATCGAACCTATGCAGATTTCATCACCGTCTTCATTACGCCATATCGGAAGCGGGGTACCCCAATACCGGCTGCGTGACAGGTTCCAGTCGTTAAGATTGTCAAGCCAATTTCCGAAACGTCCTGTACCGGTACTCTCCGGCTGCCAGTTTATGGTTTTATTAAGTTCGCTCATGCGTTCCTTCTTCGCCGAAGAACGTATGAACCACGAGTCGAGCGGATAATACAACACAGGTTTGTCCGTACGCCAGCAATGAGGATAGTTGTGTACATGTTTCTCAATCTTCAGTGCCGTACCTTCCTGCTTCATTTCCATACACAGTACGATGTTGAGGTCTTCGGCTTTCATCGCAGCCTTTTCGTCATACTTTCCTTCAGGATTGAACACAGGAGAATAGGCATTCTTTACATAGTCGCCGGCATGTTTTGCGTATGCTTCGGCATTCAGACAGCGTGCAGCAAACTCATTGTCGAGTTCTGCCATGACATAATATTTGCCCTCAAGGTCTACCATTGGGCGTGTCTCACCTTTCTTGTTGATAAGGAACAACGACGGTATTTCTGCATCCTTGGCAACCTTTGCATCATCTGCACCGAATGTCGGGGCAATATGCACAATGCCCGTACCGTCTTCCGTTGTCACATAGTCACCTGGAATTACACGGAACGCCTTGCCACTCATCTCCACAAACTTATCCTTGCCGTTTTCTCCCACAAACACTTTTTCAGGATTTGCCTCAGCATACGCCTTCACGAAATCAGGAGCGTTCTCGTCAACCTTTGCAGAGGGCTTCACCCAAGGCATAAGCTGCTCATATTCCATACCGACAAGATCTTTGCCCGTATATTCACCGACAATATGATAAGGAATAATCTTATCGCCGTGCTTATATGCCTCCATATCAGCATCCTTGCCCTCAGCCTTGAAGTAAGCGTTTACAAGAACATCTGCCATAACAACGGTTATCTTTTCATCGTTGTAAGGATTGTATGTCTGCAAAGCCACGTATTTTATATTGGGTCCAACGCAAAGTGCCGTATTTGAAGGCAACGTCCACGGCGTTGTTGTCCATGCTGCGAAATAGGCTGTCCCCCACCCGCTCCATTCTGCCTTAGGGTTGATAACCTTGAAAAGAGCCGTTGCCGTGGTGTCCTTTACATCGCGGTAGCATCCGGGCTGGTTAAGCTCATGGCTCGACAATCCTGTTCCGGCAGCCGGACTGTACGGCTGTATTGTATAGCCTTTATACAACAGACCCTTATCATAGAGTTGCTTAAGAAGCCACCATAGCGTCTCTATATATTTGTTGTCATAAGTGATGTAAGGATTGTCCAAGTCTACGAAATATCCCATTTCTTCCGTAAGCTTGCGCCATTCCTCTGTATACATCATCACATTCTGACGGCACTTACGGTTGTAGTCTTCCACCGATATATATTTATCACTGGCATGATTATCGATATCAGCCTTTGTTATGCCCAGTTCCTTTTCCACACCAAGTTCAACAGGAAGTCCGTGCGTATCCCAACCAGCCTTACGGCGGACCATATATCCCTTCATCGTCTTGTAACGGTTGAACGTGTCCTTTATCGCACGTGCCAGCACATGGTGTATGCCGGGATGACCGTTCGCAGAAGGAGGTCCCTCAAAGAAGACAAACTCCGGACATCCCTCGCGCTCGGATATTGTCTTGTGAAATACGTCATTCTCATTCCACGATGATAAAACCTCTTTGTTTGTCTCAACAAGATTAAGACCGTTGTGTTCGGCAAATTTCCTGGCCATATATCTATTCTATTATATCTATTTATATTTTATACAATTATTTGAGGCGCAAAGTTAAAAAAAAAATCATCATTACCAACTAATTATCATAAGTTTAAAATTATTTTAACGCGAGTTTCCTATAATATTTAGGCGGAATTAATTTTGTCTGCATTCATCTTACAATCTGAAACATGGCATTTGGGACTCTTAAACATGGCATTTAAGAGGTCAAAAGGTAACCTTTTAAGCTCCCAAAGGGCACCTTTGGAAAATCAAACATACGTGATTGAAAACTGTAAGCAAAAGCTGGCATAATATAACAGTCTGAAAGATGTGTGCAGGCAATAATTCCGCTAACGGGTATATCTCTTATATAACAAAAAAAGGCGGTCATTGTATCATCTACAACAACCGCCCTACAATACAGAACTTATCAGTCCTAACTTTTTCCTACCATTCTTTAAACCACCAAATAAGGAATGGTCAATCTTTAATCCTTAACAATCTTTTTATCTTAAAACTATACCTTATATTCCTATATCTTTTATCTCTTTTTCCTGATGCAAAAATACATTGTTTGCAATAAATACAATCAATTCTGCACATCAAAAATAATATAAGCCCCGTTCTTTTGACATATATCATCTCACCCGCAATCTGTCACCAACCTTAAGGTTGTAATCAGGAGACAGACCGTTCATCTTATACAGGTTCTTGACCCTTATTCCATAACGCTGTGCAATGGAATACATACTCTCACCCTGCTTTACTGTGTGCGGACGTTTCTTATAAACCTTATCTGCTTTTTTCTGCTTCTTCTTTAAATATATTATATCTCCGGAACGCAATATTCCGTCTTTGTCACGCTCGTTATATTTTGCAAGTTTTCGGTATGAAATCCCCACTTCCTTAGCTATACTCCGAAACGTATCTCCCTGTCTTACCGTGAGATAATAGTTCTTGTTATATATATGGATTGGATGCAACGTGGAGCCCATCCTTGCCGGAACATCCTTTGACAGATGATCTGCCATAAACTTGTCGTATGTCTTCGCCGTGTCATACTGATAAAGTTTATACAGCTCTATAATACCTATCAGTTTCTGAGCATATGTCGGACTTGTGGCATATCCACACGCCTTGAGACCTCTCGCCCAACCTTTATAGTCGGTTATTTTCAATGAGAACAGGCTTTGATAACGCCTTTGCTGCGAAAGAAAACGGCTATGGTCTTCATAACTGTCACGCACATTGTCGTATGCCCTGAAACACTCATGCCGCTCGTCATCGTCGTGATATGTCGTGGCTCCCGTCCAGCCATGGCATTTTATGCCAAAATGGTTATTGCCTTTCCTCGCAAGGTCGCTGTTCCCTGCCCCGCTCTCAAGAAGTCCCTGTGCGAGCGTTATGCTTGCCGGTATCTTATACCTCAGCATTTCCTCTATTGCAAGGTCGCGATACTGGTTGATATATGTCTGATAGCGTGAGTTCCATTTCATCTGGGCTGCACCCGAATACGAAAAGAGCAGGCTTATAAGGATAAATATGTATTTCTTCATTTTGTGCGTTCTATTACATAATGCTTATTAATGCAAAAATACTATAATTCATCGGTTTATCAAAATTACGTATAATATATTTGACTATTAGGCTGTCAAGCTTTATCTTTGCATGACAACAATAGATTATCGGCAAGAAATGACACCGGCGTCTATATTAACACAAGATATCACGAAATATAATCATAAACAACTTAAGTTAAAAATGGCAATCATGGAAATCGGAATAAAGTTTAAATCAGAGTTGGAAGTCACCTGTGCTGACACGGCGATATCGGCAGGAAGCGGCACACTTAGAGTGCTTGCCACACCTGTTGTAATAGCACTTATTGAGAAGACGGCATGGAAAAGCGTGGACAAGTATATTGGCAACGGATGTTGTACTGTTGGCACGGCACTGAACATCGAGCATCTTGCGCCGACACCCGTAGGAATGACCGTGGTCTGCGAGACGACACTTACAGAGACATGCGGCAGAAAACTTGTTTTCAATGCCGAAGTATACGACACCAACGGGCTTGCAATTGCCAAAGGTACACACACGAGATTTATCGTAGACGGTGACAGGTTTCAGAAAAAGGCAGACAGCTTTTTAAAGGATAAATAATTTAGAAACTTAAATTAACATTGCAAACATATATAAATATAAAAAAATAAGGTAACTTTGCCAAAAGTTAATAACTCACTAAGGACATTGAAATATGAAAAAAGTCATTGCAATATCATTTATGTTTATATTTGCCGTAACTACAATTATGGCACAGTCTGCTGCTGAAATAAAGTTCGACAAACTGACACACAACTTCGGAACATTCTCTGAAAGCACACCGGTACAGAAATGTACTTTCACTTTTACAAACACCGGCAACGCTCCTTTGGTAATCAATCAGGCGGTGGCAAGTTGCGGATGCACTGTTCCAGAATATACAAAGTCACCCGTAGCACCGGGACAGACTGGAAAAATAACCATTACATACAATGGAAAGGGAAAGTTTCCCGGACATTTCAAAAAAAGCATTACCATACGCACGAACGCTGCAACATCAATGGTACGACTATACGTAGAGGGTGACATGCTGGAGGCTAAATAATTAAAATGTTTACATACGACGAAGGCACCGGTGCACACAAGGCATCGGTGTCTTTTTTTATAAATACGTGTACGGCTCAACATGCCTTTTCATTGTGCCATGACACTCCTGCCCGGCACATAATAAGCAGTCTGAACAAGCTCAAACGGGCATTAATAAACACGTTTTGCAAGATTTTTTCATGTTGTGTGGGTACACAATAAAATATCTAAAATATTGCTATCAAAAGTTTTGGAACTTTAAATAAAGTTTCATATCTTTGCATCGTTATCCTGAAAACAATCTTTTTACCTTAAAAACTAATACCTATTGAAATGTAAAGCGGTTATCTGTGAAGACAACCGCTTTATGCTTTTTATGATATTTATACTCAAGCCCGTATATAGGCTAATAAATGTTTTTTTCCCTTATATATTACTGTATATAAAAATACTTTGACTATTTTTGCATAAAATCAACTGTATAATACAATATATTATGAAGTATATTATAATCGGTGGTGTAGCAGGTGGAGCAACAGCTGCTGCCCGAATTAGGAGAAACTCAGAAGAGGCAAAAATCGTTTTAATAGAAAAAGGAGAGCATATCTCTTATGCCAACTGCGGACTGCCTTATTACATAGGCAACGTTATCTCAGACCGCGAGAAACTTTTTGTACAGACGCCACAAGCATTTGCGCAACGTTTCAATATAGATGTCCGCGTAAAATCAGAGGTCATTGCTATAGACCGCATCAAAAAAGCGGTTAAAATTAAGGGTGCTGACGGAAAGACATATATGGAGGCTTATGATAAGTTGTTGTTATCTCCCGGTGCTTCTCCAGTCAGACCTCCATTGCCTGGCATTGACATTGAAGGTATATTTACTCTTAGAGACGTTAACGATACTGATACGATAAAGAATTATATCCGGACTAATGATATAAAGCGCGCTATTATAATAGGTGGTGGTTTCATTGGACTTGAAATGGCTGAAAATCTCCATAACAACGGTTCACAAGTGGCTGTTGTAGAAATGGCAAATCAAGTAATGGCACCAATAGATTTCTCTATGGCATCACTTGTACATCAGCATCTGCTGCAAAAAGGCATCCGTCTTTATCTGGGAACAGCAGTAACTTCTTTTGAACGAAATGCAGAAGGAATAAGTGTTGTATTCCAAAATGGAAGACATTTATCCGCAGACATGATTATTTTGTCCATCGGAGTACGTCCCAATACGATGCTTGCCTCCCAAGCTGGCATTGAATTGGGAGAAATGCGCGGTATAAAAGTAAATTGTTTTCTCCAAACATCCGATGAAAACATATATGCCGTCGGAGATGCCATAGAATATCCCCACCCAATCACAGACAAGCCATGGCTCAATTATCTGGCTGGACCGGCAAATCGGCAGGCACGCATTGTTGCAGACAACATGGTTTTTGGAAACAAAATAAAATATGAAGGAGCTATCGGCACCTCAATTGCAAAAGTCTTTGATCTGACTGTTGCCGCTACCGGAATGTCTGCCAAACGTCTTAAACAGTTGGAAACGGAATATCTTTCTGCTACTATCCATCCTTCGTCACATGCAGGATACTATCCTGATGCACTGCCAATGTCTATAAAAATCGTCTTCGCTCCAAAAGACGGACGTCTGCTTGGTGCACAGATTGTAGGTTTCGAAGGTGTCGACAAACGAATTGATGAATTCTCTCAAGTAATAAAGAACAATGGTAGCATATACAATCTTATGTCACTCGAACATGCTTATGCACCGCCATACTCATCGGCAAAAGATCCTGTTGCCGTGACCGGTTATGTTGCAGGGAATATTCTGAGTGGGAAGATGAGTCCTATTTACTGGCGCCAGCTTAAAGATACGGATATTAATGATATTACTCTAATTGATGTGCGCACTCCTGATGAATTTAACTTAGGAGCCATTAATGGTGCCATAAACATACCGCTTGATGATATACGCCATCATTTGAACGACATTCCCAAGAACAAACCTATCGTCCTTTATTGCGGAGTTGGGTTACGCGGATATCTTGCATCAAACATTTTACGACAAAACGGATTTAATGATGTAAGAAATCTTATAGGTGGACTGAAAACATATACTGCCGCGGTCACTCCTCTTCCTGATGCAAAACCTTTTGATGACGGAAATGTTTGCAACAGCGATACAACAAATTTAACTGATAAATCCGTAATAAAAAACATACATGAGATTGATGCATGCGGACTTTCATGCCCAGGACCTATAATGAAACTTAAACAAAGTATTGAAAAACTTGGAACTGGTGAGCAACTGCAAATCACTGCGACCGACCCTGGTTTTGTACGTGATGCCGAAGCATGGTGCCACTCAACAGGTAACCATTTCATATCATCATCCTTCAACACCGGAAAATACAGTGTATTGATCAAAAAGAAAGATGCACAGCACTTTGAACCCGCAAGCAATGGCAAAGGAAAGACATTTATTCTTTTCAGCGATGACCTTGACAAGGCTCTCGCAACATTTGTTCTTGCCAACGGAGCGGCAGCGACAGGTGAAAAAGTAACAATATTCTTCACATTCTGGGGACTGAACGTCATCAAAAAAGATAAAAAGCCCAAAGTCAACAAAGATATATTCGGAAAGATGTTCGGCATTATGCTGCCTTCACGTTCAATGAAACTTAAACTTTCAAAAATGAATATGGGAGGCATTGGCAGAAAGATGATGCGCTACATAATGAAGACCAAAAACATAGAGTCGCTGGAAACGCTACGTTCCTTAGCCATAGAGAACGGCGTTGAATTTATTGCATGCCAGATGTCTATGGACGTCATGGGAGTAAAACGTGAAGAACTTCTCGACAACGTGACAATTGGAGGAGTCGCCACCTACATGAACCGTGCAGACAATGCCAATGTAAATCTTTTTATATAACCTGTATATACAGACAAGCATCACTGCATATTACAGGAAGAGGACTTGCACATACCAAAACAATGAAATTGCAGAAGCGCGCACTGCGCAATGTCTGCCTGGAAAGAATTGTGTCAAGGGTCACTGGATGAAAGCGGTAAGGAAAACAGAAGAGGGTGTGCCTCTGTGACACACCCTCCCATATCATCACAATAAAAACTATCGTCTATCAACAAACCTTCTCAAGGCGCTTCATCATGGCAAACATGAAGATTGCAGCAATGAGGCATACTCCCATGAACACTGCCCAGCAAGCCCAAAGAGGCACCGTACCCCAAAGAAGTCCACCAAAGAGAACAAGCTGATTGCCCAACGCCGTGGCAACGAACCAGCCCCCCATCATCATACCCTTGTACTTAGGAGGAGCAACCTTAGAGACGAAAGAGATACCCATAGGAGAAAGCAGCAGTTCACCGAATGTAAGAATAAGATAAATGCCGATAAGCAGATTGGGTGTAACATCTGCAACATGCACGGCAACAGGCGAGCCGTCGGGTCCCGGTTCTGTCTGCGGAACAGGCAAGCCGATAGAGAAGAACATCAATATGGCAAAAGCGGCAGCCGCAACAATCATACCGTAAGCTATCTTGCGCGGAGCGGAAGGTTCTTTGCCTTTGGCAGCAAGCGCGCCGAAAATTGCCATAGACACGGGAGTGAGTGCAACAACGTAGAACGGATTAAACTGTTGGAATATAGGTGCCTTGACCTCTACATCACCAGTAATCTGGCGGTATTTCCAAACAAGTATGCCAACAGCGGCAATGATTACGGCAGCTGAAATTCCCTTGGCTCTTGACGATTTGCTCTGGAATAGAGAGAAACCGGCATATACGATGAATATAACGAGCACGAGGTTCCACACATCAAATGCCATGCCCTGAACTCCGGAAGCTGAACGAGCCGTAAACTCATCGGCAAAATACGTCAGCGACAAGCCGTTCTGATGAAATGCCATCCAGAAGAATATCACAACTGCAAAGACAAGACAAAGTGCCGTGATGCGCTGTTTGGTCTCAGTTGGTGTCAACTGTATCTCATCCACAGCCTTATCGCCCTTGTCTGCAACCTTCTTGTTGCCTTCAGTATGCTTGAATGTGGCACGGAACACATAATAAATCGCAATCGACAAAATCAATGATGCGCAAGCCACTGCAAACGAGAAGTGATAGGCGTCGTTTGAAGAATATCCCAATGACGTCTCTGCATATTCCTTTATCTTCACAGCCATGGTCGGGGCAAAGAGCGCACCGATATTTATTGCCATGTAGAATATGGAGAAACCCGAGTCACGGCGCTTTGCATACAGCGGATCGTCGTAAAGATTACCGACCATAACCTGCAGGTTTCCCTTAAACAGTCCGGTTCCGAAACCTATCAGCAACAGGGCGGCAAGCATTACGACAAGTGCCAGTGTGTTACCTCCGAGCGGAACGGCAAGGAGCAGGTAGCCGGCAAACATAATCATGATACCCGTGGTTACCATTTTGCCGAACCCGAACCTGTCGGCAAGCATTCCGCCGAACAACGGGAAGAAATAGACAAGCATCAGGAACGAACTGTAAATTGTTCCTGCCATGGATGCCGACAATCCATAGTTCTCTCTTAAAAACAATGCAAACACAGCAAGCATCGTATAATATCCGAAACGCTCGCCGGTGTTGGCTAAAGCCAAGGCATACAGCCCTTTAGGTTGACCTTCAAACATAATAATTTATTTTTTAGTTTTAACAATATCAAAGAGGTAAGTGAGCTTTATCACAATATTCCCGAAGTTAGACTTACTGAAATAGTCTTTCTTCGAGTCTTTATAAATATTTCCAAGACCGTAATAATAACGTCCTTCTACCTGAAAATGCCCAATTTTTGGATGAGAATACTCCGCGCCGAGACCTGCCGCTATACCATAGTCAATCTTGTCTTCGACCTCCATGGTATATTGTGCCGTCACTTCGTTCACACGGTCATCGGTATTAACGTTGTCAAGAGGGAAATTCATTTCCGAAGACTCACTCATATATATACCAATTTGCGGTCCTGCCTGAAAGAAGAACTGAAAGCCTTTCTCTTCCCTGCCCCATGCCAAATGGGCAAACACCGGTATCTGAACGTAGTTTATTGTGCGGCTGTATTCTTCTGCCACGCCTGTGACAGGGTTTACAACCGGAGCATCATTGATGTCAAGAATATCTTCTTTCCAGCCTATCTTAGCATAGTTAACCTCTGCCTGTACGGAACAAATGGTATTAAAATATTTCTCACATACGTATCTGAACGATATTCCGCCTGTGTATCCTCCGTAGAAGGTCTGGTTAACCTTGGGCGTAAACCCTACATTACTTAATATATAACCTCCGTTTACACCTATGCTGAGATCGTTGCGGTGCTGACCTATCTGTGCAAACGAAGGCATAACACACAAAAGAGTTACTGCGGATATAAAGAGTCTGTACATCTGCATTTAAAAATTGATTGTTGATATTGAACGGTTCCTGTTGTAATGGACGAACATATACCCGTGGTTCTGCAAGCCTCCGTTGCCTACACGCCTGAAATACATCTGTGTCTGCAGAGCATCCTTGTCACGGTCCGCACCCGTGAAATTCGTTCCATGCTTGTAAAAGCCGCGCAGGAAATACATCCCATGGTCATAACCGGTTATGGCAAAACGCGGCATATAGTCCATCATGTCGCTCTTGAACCACCTGCGGTAGTCATTTTCAAACGCCTTTGTCTGCGCGGACAGCGGATTATAATAAAAATATGCAGGGATATATGTGTCATATGCAAAGAACTTGTCCATATTATATTTGGCATACATCAACCATTCCGTATATCCGAAAAGAGATATCACATAGTCAGAATGCCCCGCTTTCAGAGTGTTCAGTTTGTTGAAAGCCATGTTAAGTTCAGGCGAACGCCCGGTGTTCAGTATAACAACATTGGGCTTTGAGAAGCTGAAAGCCTTGGCAAACATCATGTCGCTCGAGTTCAAGTTTGTTATGCTGTATGCTATACCGCGCTCTTCGAGCTTTTTCCTCAGTCCGAACGTAAAGACACCCTTGTCGCTCGTTCTGTCGTTACAGTCTATAATCACAACATGATATGAGCTGAAACGCGATATAAACTGACTGATTATCTCTGTATTGGCTGTCTCTGCCGACTGATACACCTGAAATATATTGGAATTAAGCACCACATCGTTGCCGCTTATTGAGAAAGGAATAACCAGTTTGATATTATTTTTTCGGGCAAAGTCAGACAGCACACCAACCTGCTTAGTATACAGCGGACCGAATATCACGTCACACCGTGCAGCGCCCTCTTTGGCAACAATGGCAGCCATGTCTGCATCCTGCGGAACATTCCATGCACGCATGTTTATGGATACGCCTTCCTTCTTTAACCTGTCGCATGCCATAAGCAATCCCCGGTAATATTCCACCATACGCCTTCCGTCTCCGTCGTCATTATGCAACGGCAGCATTACCCCGACATTAAGAACTTTTCCTGCTGTAGCTTTCGCCGGAACATTCACATCCTTTCCCTGCTTAGAAGCTGCGCCCTGCACCTTTTCTGAAGGATATGGAATGAAGATATAGTCACCCTTTTTCAGCTCATAGCCGGGAGTGTTCATGTCCGGATTTGCCTTTACAAGCTCATTTATCGTTAAGTTATATTTCTTTGCTATGCCGAACAAAGTTTCCTGACGCTTCACCTTATGCATCTTCTGCCATTTGTTCTGTGCCTGAACCTCAACACCGGCACATAATATAAGAAAGGCAAGAACACATCTGAAGAAGTATTTCATAATAAACATATATTAATTAATATTGCCTACAAAAATACAAAAAAAGAGTGTCTAAATCAACTTTATTACGTAAATTTGCATAAATATTATCGTTATTAATATGAATACAAAACTTTTCCTTATATCATTTCTGGTCTTTTTCACCGCCTTTCATGAACGTTCTCTTGCACAAAGTGCCGTTCCGTCGATAAACCCGACAGCAATATATACAACGGAAAACGGTGATGAAGAGAATGCCGACATGTCCGGCTCTGCACCGCTTACGGGCCGTTTTTATGCCAATCCTGAGAACACGGCGGGATATACTACGTATTACGAGTGGCGCTTTACGCTCGAGGGAGAGACCGAACCATATATTATAAGGTATGAACAGGATACGGAATACACATTCACTACAGCCGGCGTGCACAATATTGTACTCTATGCGACATTCACCAAGGGCACCGAAACAATCGAATATACTCAGGAATATTGGGCTGACACCACCCCGTTGCGCGTAACCATAAGCGAGAGCAAGCTTGACATGCCTAATGCATTCTCGCCAAACGGCGACGGAATAAACGACATATACAAGGCAAAAGAGGGCTACCAGTCGCTTGTAGAGTTTCATGCCTACATATTCAACCGCTGGGGACAGAAGCTTTACGAATGGACAGACCCGGCTGGAGGCTGGGACGGCACACACAACGGCAAGGAAGTTAAGGACGGCGTATACTTCGTTCTCGTAAACGCAAGGGGGGCTGACGGAAGGACCTTCAACATAAAGAAAGACGTAAACCTGCTGCGCGGATATACCGAAAGCACCACTGTAGGGCAATAACATTGGAAGTCTGCGTGACTTAAGGGCAGCAAACATCAGGATGTGGAACACGGCTTTACGTATGATTGCCGTGATGATTATGTCCGCAAAGGATGAAAGGAAGAGACCTCTAAAAATTCAGAACAGACATGGAAAGAGAAAACGAGAAGATAAATGTATGGGGTGCAAGAGTGCACAACCTTAAGAATATAGATGTTGAAATACCGAGAAACAGCCTCACGGTAATAACAGGGCTGAGCGGTTCGGGCAAGTCTTCGCTGGCTTTCGACACGATTTTCGCCGAAGGACAGCGCCGTTACATAGAGACTTTCTCGGCATACGCACGCAACTTTCTCGGCGGTCTTGAACGACCCGACGTTGACAAGATTACCGGATTAAGCCCGGTTATAAGCATAGAACAGAAGACAACGAACAAGAACCCGCGCTCCACCGTAGGCACTACCACCGAAATCTACGACTACCTGCGTCTGCTCTATGCACGTGCAGGTACAGCCTACAGCTATGCAACAGGCGAGAAAATGGTAAGATATACGGAGGAAGATGTTCTCAACATGATACACTCGCAATACTCCGGAAAAAGAATATTCATTCTTTCTCCCCTTGTACGCAACCGCAAAGGGCATTACCGGGAACTGTTCGAGAGCATGCGCCGCAAGGGATATCTGTACTGCCGCGTGGACGGAGAGATAAAGGACATGGAGCGGGGCATGAAGGTGGACCGCTACAAGAACCACAACATAGAGGTGGTGATAGACAAGCTGCAAGTGCAGGACAAAGACGACGCAAGACTGAAGAAGAGTGTTGCCATAGCCATGAAACAGGGCGACGGGCTGCTGATGATAATGGACAAGGACACCAACGAGGCAAAGTATTACAGCAAGAGACTGATGTGCCCTACAACAGGCATGGCATACGGCGACCCGGCACCAAACAAATTCTCATTCAACTCTCCAGAAGGTGCATGCCAAAGATGTAAGGGACTGGGCGTTATCAACGAGATTGACCTCGACAAGGTGATACCTGACAACAGACAGTCCATATACGAAGGCGGCATTGTGCCATTGGGAAAATACAAGAACCAAATGATTTTCTGGCAGATTGATGCCATTCTTCAGGACAACGGATGCACGCTGAAGACTCCTATAAAGGACATACCCGAAGATGTTCTCAACGAAATACTGTACGGCAGACTGGAGACTGTACGCATAAAAAAAGAAGTCATACATACGTCAAGCGACTATTTTGTAGAGTTTGACGGCGTTGTGAAATATCTTCACAGCGTAATTGAGAACGATGACAGTGCCGGAGGACAGAAATGGGCGGGACAGTTTCTTGCCGTATGCCGGTGTCCTGAATGCCACGGGCAACGCCTCAACCGCGAATCTCTTTCATACCGCATTTGGGACAAGAACATATCCGAACTGGCAGCAATGGACATAAGCGAGCTTAAGGAATGGCTCATCGAAGCGGAGCAACATCTTGACGACAAGCAACTTAAAATCGGACGCGAGATACTGCGCGAGATACGCAAGCGAATAGACTTCATTCTTGAAGTAGGACTCGACTATCTGGCTCTCGACCGACAGTCTGCGACGCTTTCCGGAGGCGAAAGCCAGCGCATAAGGCTTGCTACACAAATCGGTTCGCAGCTTGTAAACGTCCTTTACATACTCGACGAGCCGAGCATCGGACTGCATCAGCGTGACAATGAACGGCTTATAAAATCGCTGAAGGAGCTCCGCGACATTGGCAACACCGTCATTGTTGTTGAACACGACAAGGATATGATGCTGAATGCCGACTACATTGTAGATATTGGTCCGAAGGCCGGACGCAAGGGAGGCAAGGTTGTCTTTCAGGGAACGCCACAGGATATGCTCGGACACGACACACTTACAAGCAGATACCTCAACGGAACGATGAAGATAGAGGTGCCGGAAAAAAGACGCAAGGGCAACGGAAAGGCACTGACTATACACGGTGCCTGCGGAAACAACCTGAAAAACGTGGACGTAACGTTTCCCTTAGGCATGCTCATTGCCGTAACAGGAGTAAGCGGAAGCGGAAAGTCAACCCTTATAAACGAGACCCTGCAGCCCATACTGAGCAAACATTTCTACCGTTCGTTGAAAGAACCCATGCCGTATAAGGACATCGAGGGCATCGGGAACATAGACAAAGTTGTAAATGTCGACCAGTCACCGCTCGGACGCACACCACGTTCCAACCCCGCAACATACACAGGCGTGTTCAGTGACATACGTTCTCTGTTCGTAAATCTTCCCGAGGCAAAGATGCGGGGCTACAAACCGGGTCGCTTCTCTTTCAATGTCAAAGGCGGAAGATGCGAGGCATGTGGCGGAAACGGATACAGGACGATAGAAATGAACTTCCTTCCTGATGTAATGGTTCCGTGTGAGGTATGCCACGGCAAACGCTACAACCGCGAAACCCTTGAGGTCAGGTATAAGGGCAAGAGCATTGCCGACATCCTTGACATGACAATAAACCAGGCTGTGGAGTTTTTCGAGAACGTACCGGACATTCTGAGAAAGATAAAGACCATACAGGACGTCGGATTGGGATACATCAAGCTGGGACAACCCTCGACTACATTGTCAGGAGGCGAAAGCCAACGTGTAAAACTTGCCACAGAACTGAGCAAGCGCGATACGGGCAAGACTCTGTACATACTCGATGAACCTACAACGGGTCTTCACTTCGAGGACATACGCATACTCATGGACGTGCTGCAAAGGCTTGTGAACCGCGGAAATACGGTAATTGTGATAGAGCACAACCTTGACGTAATAAAACTTGCCGACCACATAATAGACATGGGACCCGAAGGAGGACGCAAGGGAGGCACCGTCGTAGACACCGGAACACCCGAAGAGATTGCACTAAACGGCAAGGGATATACATCAAGATTTATAAGGGAGGAGCTGGGAATATAACGTCCAACAGCACGCAACCCACCTCTGTCACAGTCTGTTTACATAGTAATAATAATACCAGTATGTTCTGCCGTAAGCATCCTTTACGGCGGAACATTGTTCTTTTGGCGACAGCACATACTTCTTTCTCAAAGCCTGCATGTCGGCATAGTCGGCATCCATTGCCGCATTCTTATATGTAAGTATATGTCCGGAACGTGTGCGGCAATATAAAACCAGAGCCTCACGATAGTGGCGGGGCAATGAGGAGAAGTCCTCTATGCCGCATTTAAGAAGAAACTTTACGAAGCCGTCGAGATTTTTATCCAACAGACATCCGCAAAGAACATAGTCGCAAAGAGGTCCCTTTACGCCTTCTTCTTTCAAAAACAAGTGTCTCTGGGCTGGAAAGCCGTCATATCCCACGGTATCAACACCCACATACTTATAAAGAAGGGCATCGTCAAGCAACAGACATCCCACGTCCTTTCCATCCGGCAGCATGGCACGGCTGCCTCCCGCAAGAGGATATCTGAAGAGCCTTTCCCCAAGTTTATTACTCCTTGACAAGGCATATATGCGCAACATGGTAAGACTTGCGTCCGTATCGGCAGCACCATATCCTGCTCCCAACGCCCTGTCATACTCGCCGGAAGCTATCATCCGCTCGGCTTTAAGACGGAAACGAACAACGTCATCATAGTTGCTGCAACCTGAAATAAGAATAAAACCGACAGACAATACCATGACATTAATCCACATCCTGCGCGACAGCGTCCGCACATAACGTACTTGCCACATAAAAAAGCCATGCCTTCCAAGCAGGAACATTAAGAAAAACGGCATAAGGACAAGCACAAGAAGCACCGCCCAACTGCCGGCATCGGAGATGTGAAACTCGGCAATGCACCATAACAAGGCAAGCGAAGGAAAATACGTAATGGCACACAACGGTTTCTCATGCCTGAAAACATGCAGGCAGAAAAGTTGCAGTGCATGACACGACAGCACGCCAAAGACAGAGAAAACAAGCGGGATATAATATCCCGCACCGCCAAACAGACGTGACAGCCTCAACGCCATGACATCCTGTTGATAAACAAAAAGATACAGAAAGGAAGAAACACAAAAGACAACAGCGCACACTATACGTAATATAATGCCGCCATTGTCCTTATCCGAATATCTTACCCGACGCCTTGTCATGCCGTCAGTTCTTTCTCAATACAACCGCCGAACGCGCCGGTATATACAACTTGAGCCATTCCTTGCGCTCCTCTACATACAGGGCATCGTAGGTTGTAAGGTGTGAAATGGTGTCATCTGCCAGTCCGTTTCCTCCAAACTCAACGGCATCGGTGTTCAAAACCACATCGTAAGAGCCTGTAGGCACAAGGAAGCCATAATCGGTAAACGAGCGGGTTGGACTGAAATTAAACACAAAAAGAAGGTCTCCGCGCATGAAAGCCAGTATCTGGTCGCCGTCGTTGTGCCATATCTCCTGCACAGGAGTCTTGATAAATCCCTTTTCAGACTTTATCGTCTCAAGCATCTTACGGTCGAAATCTCCCAGATAATGATAGCAAAGCTCCTTGTTGTCTACAAGGTTCCACTGCCTGCGTGCATACTTATGGCTCCAGCCGTTGCCCTCACGCGGGAAATCTATCCACTCCGGATGTCCAAACTCATTGCCCATGAAGTTGAGATATCCGCCGTTTATCGTGGCAGCCGTGACAAGCCTTATCATCTTGTGCAAGGCTATGCCGCGATGAGCAGTATCATTTTCATCTCCTTTCTTGAAGTGCCAGTACATATCGGCATCGATAAGCCTGAAGATTATCGTCTTGTCGCCGACCAAAGCCTGGTCATGACTCTCACAATAACTTATGGTCTTCTCGTCTGCACGCCTGTTCTTCACCTCCCAGAATATGCTGCTCGGCTTCCAGTCCTCGTCCCTCAGTTCCTTTATGGTCTTTATCCAATAGTCGGGAATGTTCATCGCCATGCGGTAGTCAAAACCATATCCGCCGTCTTCAAACTTGGCTGCAAGTCCCGGCATGCCGCTTACCTCCTCTGCAATGGTTATTGCATTGGGGTTGACTTCGTGTATAAGCTTGTTCGCAAGTGTAAGATAACAAATGGCATTATCGTCCTGACCGCCGTTGAAGTAGTCCTGATATCCACAGAATGCCTCCCCAAGCCCATGACTGTAATAGAGCATCGATGTCACACCGTCGAAACGGAAACCGTCGAAGCTGAACTCCCTGAGCCAGTACTTGCAGTTGCTCAACAGGAAATGTATGACTTCATCCTTGCCATAGTCAAAGCACAGGCTGTCCCATGCAGGGTGTTCATGACGCCCGCCCGGATAAAAATACTGGTTGGGATCGCCTGCAAGGTTGCCAAGACCTTCAACTTCATTCTTCACGGCATGACTGTGCACTATGTCCATTATTACGGCTATGCCGTTCTGATGTGCCGTATCGATGAGCGACTTCAAGTCTTCCGGAGTTCCGAAACGGCTTGACGCTGCAAAGAAACTGCTGACATGATAGCCGAAAGAGCCATAGTAGGGATGCTCCTGCACAGCCATTATCTGTATGCAGTTATATCCGTCCTTTATGATACGCGGCAGGACATTGTCACGAAACTCGGCATACGTGCCAACCTTCTCTGCATCCTGCCCCATGCCGATATGGCACTCATAAATGAGCAGCGGGCTTTTTACCGGACGGAACTTCTTCTTTTTCCACACATACGGAACCTCCGGCTCCCACACCTGTGCTGAGAAAATCTTCGTATCTTCATCCTGTATCACACGCCGTGCCCATGCCGGGATACGCTCTCCCTCACCTCCGTTCCAGCATACGCGCATCTTATATAGGTCGCCATGCTTGAGAGCCTTGGCGGGGAGCTTCAGTTCCCAGTTGCCTGTGCCCTCTATACGCTTAGCCTTATACCTGTCTGCCTTCTGCCAGTTGTTGAAGTCGCCTATGAGATACAGCTCGGTTGCATTTGGTGCCCATTCACGGAACACCCACCCGCGGGCTGTCTTATGAAGCCCGTAATAGTCGTAACCGCTCGCAAAGTCCTCAAGCGTCTTCTTTCCGCCACGCGTCAGCTGACCTATTTTATATAAGGCGTGCTCATGACGTCCGCGTATAGCCTCCTCAAACGGTTCAAGATAACCATCCTTAGCCACAAGACCTATATGCTTTACTTTCTTCACTGTCCGTTTGCCGGCAGCCTTACCGGGAACGGTCTTAGGCTTATTTGTTTTAGCAGCCATGATTATCCTTTTGTTAAATTAAACATTAAGAATGTGGAAACACCCGGTTTCTTATGCCAAAACCTTGAATATCGCCTTACGTATCGTTGCCTCTTCCGACACACAGGGGGCATGTCCGTCCTGCGGGAAGAATATGGCAAACTCGCCCGGCTTAAGAGTTACGTATGTATCGGCAAGCCCTTCATACTTTGTAATATCCTTTTCTGCATTGTATTCGGCATCGGGAAGACCGCATAACGGTGTATATCCGAAAGTCTCAGACGTACTTAGAGGTATCTGTATGTCTATCATCTTCTTGTGAGTCTCCAGCTTTGCCTCTTCCTTGGTCTTGCCTTTTGCCACCTGTATGTTCACAAAAAGGTCTGCCCCATTTATCATGGTCTTGCCTTCGCCAAGCACATTAAGGTCATTCGATTTAAGAAATTCGACAACTTCCTTGAATAAAGGATTTAAAGACTCATAGTTCTTAAGATTGTCAAGAGTGTCAATAATCATAGTCGTTATTTTTTTGATTAAACAAATATATACGTTTAAAAAGCACAGACCGGCAAGAAACTGCCTGCGTCAGTTTCTCCTCCCTTCGTTGTAAACGCCTTGTGACGTAATCTTTCCGTCGCGGTCTTTTTCCAGATACTTACCGTTGCGTCTGTCATTCTTATAAGAGCCCTCGAAGCGCACGCCGTTCTTGTCCACCTCTATTGCAGGTCCGTTTCTCTTTCCCGCAGAATAAGTGCCCTTAAACTTCGAACCGTCAGAGTAATATATAATCATCTGACCGTCGAAAAGCCCGTCCTTGAAAGTTCCTTCGTAGGTATCGCCGTTTTTCTTCACGAGCTTTCCGTGCCCGTTCTGCATGTCATGCCCCCAGCCTCCGGTATAAGTATCGCCGTTTTTCCATACAAACGTGCCGTGCCCCTCCTTGTCTCCGTTGTTGAAGTTGCCCGTATAGCGGTCGCCGTTGGCAAACTTGAAGATACCCTCACCCGTGCGTTTGCCCCGCACATACGTGCCTTCGAACACGTCACCGTTCTTAAACTTGTATATGCCCCGTCCGTTCTGCACGTCGTCCTGCCAGTTTCCTGTATAGGTATCGCCGTCGGCATATCTGTTGACGCCCATACCCGACCTCATGTTGTTTGCCCACGAGCCGTCGTATGTCGTGCCGTCTTTCCAGTCAAAGAAGCCATGGCCGTTTTTCTTGTCACCTTTCCACTCGCCGTCATAGTATGCACCGTTGGCATAAGTGTAGCGTCCCTTGCCGTTCCTCTTGTCCTGATACCAGTTGCCGTCATACTTGTCACCGTTGTAATAGTACATTATGCCGTGTCCCTGCTGATAATCCCTGAACCAGAGACCTTCATACCTGTTGTTGTTCATGAAATAATAGGTGCCACGTCCGTGCTGCTGGTCCTGAAACCACTCGCCTTCATACTTCTCACCGTCAGAGAACGTGTATACACCGTAGCCCTGACGCTTTCCCTTGACATACTCTCCCTCGTATGTATCGCCGTTTTTGAACACGGTATTGCCCTTTCCGTGGGGCCTGCCCTGAAACATTTCGCCCTTATACTGTCCGCCGTCCTTTGTCAGACATGAGCCCAGAGTGATTTTCTGTGCATTGCATACGAACGGGCTAAACAGCATTAACAGTGTCAATATATTATTTTTCACGATTAGTCTTAATTATAATTCTTCCTCCAAAATTAGCAAAAAAGCATCATTTGGCAAAACTATTTTATAAAAATTGATAATATCCAAAGCATAATTGATAATTATTAGTAAATTTGCAATGTTATTTAATACTATAAAAAGATTATGAAATTCATAGGAATAATACCTGCACGATATGCCTCGACGCGCTTTCCCGGCAAGCCTCTTGCCATGCTCGACGGCAAGACTATCATACAGCGCGTTTACGAACAGACGTCGAAGGTGCTTGAAGACGTGTGCGTCGCCACGGACGATGAAAGGATTTTCAACGCCGTGGAGGGCTTCGGGGGCAAGGCGGTGATGACATCGCCTGACCATAAGAGCGGCACCGACCGCATTGAAGAGGCTGTAAAGAAAACAGGGGGAGACTTCGACGTGGTGATAAACATACAGGGGGACGAGCCTTTTATACATCCCACACAGATAGAGACGGTGTGCAGGTGCTTTGAAGACGCAGACACACAGATTGCCACACTGGGCAAGCCTTTCACCGGGAAGCAGGACTTCAAGGATCTTGAAAACCCCAATTCGCCCAAGCTTATCACCGACAACAACGGCTATGCCATGTACTTCAGCCGCAGCATCATACCTTATATAAGAAATGTGGAAAAGGGGGAATGGCTTGGAAAGTTCCCGTTTCTGAAACACATAGGACTGTATGCCTACCGCACAAAGGTGCTTGAGGAGATAACACGTCTGCCACAGTCGTCGCTGGAGATTGCCGAAAGCCTTGAACAGCTGCGCTGGCTACAGAACGGATACCGCATAAAGGTGGGACTGACCGATGTGGAGACAATAGGCATAGACACGCCGGAAGACCTGGAAAAAGCCAAGGCTTTTCTCGGCAGGCAGCAAGGATGAAAGGGCAGGAAGTGGGATGTCAGTTTCTCACTTCCATGCTTACCTTGCCTTTATCGGACACCGTCACCTCTACAATGAAGCTTATATAGCTGTCGGGCACCGCCAGTTCGGCTGTATAGCAGAAGCCTTCTTCGCCGGCATGCCTAAGGTTCATGTCGCTCAATATGCTCTGGCTGAGAAACTCAGCCGGCACTTTCTCTGCAAAGTCTTTCTTTGCAAAGTCTCTCGAATATATCTTTACCCCCGACTTGAATATGCTTATATGAATGGTGTTGTCGTAATAGATGTTCTCTACGGCAAGCCCCTCATCGTTGTACGAGGTCTTGAGCACCTTGTATGTGGTGGGGTTCACCTGCACATAGCAGTGGTAGCGCACATCGCCGCGCGCAACAACGGTGTCGCGCTTTATGACCTTGCGCTGGTTGAGCGACACTTCCGCCCTGCGGACAAACTGAAGGGAGTCGTATGAGTTGTGGCTTCTTACAAGCTTGACGATGTCTCCGTTGTAGTTTTTGAAGTCGAAGGCGTCGCCGTCGCGGCGCGTTATGATATATTTGGATATGTTTGTTCCCTGAAGTACCATGGTGTCTTTGTATATCATGAACTTAACCGGAACGCTTGCCGAGTCGGGATAATATATCGTATCTCCGCTGATACGGAACACAACGCTGCTCTCGTCGGCATCCACCCATATCCCCTGCAGGGCAGACTTCGCCTCCTTGTCTTCCTCAGGCCCTGCCTGCCGGTTGTCCTTGCTGCCACACGCGGCAAGCATGGCGGCAGACAGCATGGCTATAATAACGTATTTCATTTTCCTATACAAAGATATTTAAATCCGAGTTCTTCCAGTTCCTCCGCATCATATATGTTTCTTCCGTCTATGACGACGGGGTTGTTCATCGCCTTTGCAATGACTTCCCAGCACGGCAGCCTGAACTCCTTCCACTCTGTAAGCATCAGCAGGGCATCCGAATTAAGGACGGCATCATACATGTCCTTGCAATATACGACGCGGCTGCCAATCCTGCGCCTGCACTCGTCCATCGCCACGGGGTCGTAGACACGCAGCGAGCAACCGGCAGCGAGCAGCTTTTCTATCATGACGAGCGCTGTAGACTCGCGCATGTCGTCGGTCTCGGGCTTGAATGCCAGTCCCCACAGCGACACGGTAAGCCCTTTCAGCCCCGCGGTGCCGTATACGCGGCAAAGCTTCTCGAACAATATGCCCTTCTGCCTCTCGTTCACGCGCTCCACCGCCTTGAGGACCTCCATGGAATAGCCGCTGACGTCTGCCGTTTTTATCAGCGCCTTGACGTCTTTCGGGAAGCAGGAGCCTCCGTAACCGCATCCGGCATAGAGGAACTTGCGCCCTATACGGCCGTCGGACCCTATGCCGGCACGCACCATGTTGACGTCTGCCCCCACAAGTTCGCAGAGGTTGGCAATGTCGTTCATAAAGCTTATGCGCGTGGCAAGCATCGAGTTGGCGGCATATTTCGTCATCTCGGCACTCGGAATGTCCATGAATATCACACGGAAGTTGTTTATCAGAAACGGCTTGTAGAGCTTGGTGAGCAGCTTTTTTGCCTTTTCGCTCTCCACGCCCACCACAACTCTGTCGGGGCTCATGAAGTCTTTTATGGCAGAACCTTCTTTCAGAAACTCCGGATTGCTTGCCACATCGAACGGTATGTCTACGCCGCGCCTGTCGAGTTCTTCCTGTATGACGGCGCGCACCTTGCGTGCCGTGCCCACGGGAACGGTGCTCTTCGTCACGACAACCACATATTTGTTGAGGTTCCTGCCGATGGTCCTTGCCACCTGCAACACGTATTTCAGGTCGGCACTGCCGTCCTCGTCGGGCGGGGTTCCCACGGCCGAGAAGACTATCTGCTGCCCGTCGAGGACCTCTGCGAGCGATGTGGTGAACTTCAGTCTGCCCGCCTTCATGTTCTTTGCGACGAGTTCGTCAAGCCCGGGCTCGTATATGGGAATGTTTCCCTGCCGCAAGGCATCGATCTTTGCTGCGTCTACGTCAACGCAAGTCACGCTGGCACCGGTGTCTGCAAAGCAGGCTCCCGACACGAGGCCTACATATCCGGTGCCGACAATAGCTATGTTCATATCTTATACTATTCAAAAACTTCGGCGTCTTTCAGCCACTTGGCTTTCATGTCCTTCTCGCTTGTCTGTATCTCATCCGCCGCCATGGGCCACTCTATGCCAAGGTCCGGATCGTCAAACCTTATGGATGCCTCGCTCTGCGGCGCGTACACGTTGTCCACCTTATATGTAAATATTGCCTCATCGCTGAGCACGAGGAAACCGTGGGCAAATCCCCGCGGAATGAAGAACTGGCGCTTGTTGTCCTCACTCAGTTCAACCATGACATGTTTTCCGAATGTTTCCGACCCCTTGCGTATATCTACAGCCACATCAAGCACCTTGCCCTTGATTACGCGCACCAGCTTTGCCTGTGAGAACTCGCCCTTCTGATAGTGAAGACCGCGCAGAACTCCCCTGCCCGACTTTGACTCGTTGTCCTGAACGAACCTCACTCCGCTGATGTGTGCATCAAACTCTTCCTGCTTGAATGCCTCGAAAAAATATCCGCGGCTGTCGTTAAACACACGTGGCTCTATAACATATACACCCTTGATTTCGGTTTCATTATAAATCATAACATTAAATTTTGTATGCAAAAGTAATAATAATATTCGGTAATCGCACTTTATATATGATATAAAAACATCTGTTTTGTTCGTAAATTGGGAATGTGTCAAAATTCTTATACAGCAACTGGTAATAACTTCAGGTTTTGCAACACCCTCTAATGATGCCTGTTTGGAGAGGAAGGAGGAAGCGGTAAAGGAGAAAGGAATTGAATGGCATCATGTTCCTTTAAGACTTTAAAGACCTTAAAATGGTTAATATCATTAATAAGCCCCATTACCCTTTCGCGGAAAAGAATTGGCAGGAGTGGTTCTGACAATTCGTCAAGCCTTATTTGAATAAACATCTGTTAACATCAGACGGTTTAAATTTTAACACAATGCTTCGTATTTCGGGCTGATTTGCAAACTTACAAGGACAATCTTCCACAAACCGGAAATTCAGGAAATAAAGATATACAGGCAAAGAGGCAACGGACAAACGGGAACCGCACAAATGGTCTTGATATCACAAGATACCGCCCGCTTATGCACAAGTAAGGCTGCAAAATTGCAAAGTACGCCACTTCAGACTGCAATATGCGGCATTTCAGGCTGCAATATGCCGTCTATTGAAGCATGAAATGGCACATATCTGAGGCTGAAATGAGCCACTTTGCACTTAAAAAGCTATGATTTTCGTTGCAAAAAGCATAGCTTTACGCAGTGAAAAGCTATGGGTTATGAAACAGAGGGACATATTTCACGCCTCAAAAGGTTCGTAAAAGACCACGGAAGGAACAAAAGAGATGTTAAAAAATGTACATTTAGTAATTTTACTGCACACATCATGATATTTTGTGCAACATATTTGGCGTTTTCAAATGACGCGGAAAGGAATTCAATGCACAAAACATGGCTTTTGTGCATGGCATCTTTCTATTTCGCAAGTTTTGCCCTGCAAAAACGGAAGCGGCGCAGTTAACAGCTGTAAACATTACTTAACACTATAGAAAGACAACACGGACGGGTAATTAACTTGAATTAGACGAATTCATATTAAACAACGTGAGTTAGACAAATTTATACTCTAAGCGCCCTGCAAGGGCAGCGAGAGCATAGCCTGGGGCAGAGCGTAGCGGCACCCCAGGTACCATAATACATATACAATATGCCGCCCTGAAAGGGCAAAAGCATTGTCGTAAAGAGCATAAAGTTGTGTTATGTCCTGTCAAACAACGGGTTATATGAATGCTTTTGCCCTTTCATGGCGACATCCTGTTTATTACATATAACACCCGGGGTGCCGCTACGCTCTGCCCCGGGCTATTGGCTCGTTGCCCTTTCAGGGCGCACCAATACATTTAATGTGAATGCGTCTAACCCGTTAAATATATGAATGCGTACTGAAAGGGCTGCTAAACATGAGTTTCCATCGAACTAACGTTAATTAATAATTAAGATATCATAATCAGGAATTAGGCAAATGGAGAATTCTGCGCATTCCCAATATGCACAAAAAGGGAGAACAAACTCAAATGATAATTTGCTTAATTAAATAAAAAGGAGTAATTTTGCATTTGTGATTGAACTGGAAAGACATATCGAAATATTGCTGTTGAACAACGACTGCGTCATTGTTCCAGGGCTTGGAGGCTTCGTTGCGCACCATGTGGATGCCTGCTACGACGAGTTGGAGAACAGGTTTTTCCCACCGTTGCGCACCGTTGGGTTCAACCCGAAGCTTGACATGAACGACTCTTTGCTAATACATTCATATACAGAAGTATACGATTTAAGCTATCCTGAAGCTGAGAACCGCATAAGACAGGAGGTCGAGGACCTTAAAAGGTGTATGGAAAGAGACGGTGAATATACTCTGAACAACATCGGCGTGCTGGCACTTAACGGCAACGGGACATACGACTTTACACCATGCGAGGCAGGAATACTTACGCCGGAGCTTTACGGTCTGTCGGCGTTTGAGATAGCCGCATGCGACAACCGCACGGTCATACCTCCCCTAACCGTAGAGACTGCTCCCATAAAGGCAGAGGACATAGTAATAAAAGAGGATGACGCGGTGGCGGCGGATGTGGCAGGAAAAAGGGAAAACACAATAAGTATCAGGGTCAGCGCCATACGCAACGCCGTGGCTTTCATGGTTGCCGTTATCGCCTTTTTCCTCATTTCCACACCTCTCGGTTCTGACAAGCAGCCGGGAGTACAGATGGGCAAGATTGAGAACGGCGTTATTTACAGGCTCATGCCTAAGGACGTGACGCTGGGAAGCATAGAGAATATCGAGGTTGCAGACAAGGCTCCGAAGACTGAAACATCCGGAACGGCTGCCGCAACGGACATGACGGATGCAGCGAAAGGTCATGGCGTAAAGGCGGAAGCATCGCAGGAAGAGGCGGCGGAAGACTATTATTGCATCGTATTGGCTTCGCGAATAACAAAGAAGAATGCAGAGGAGTTTGCCGCAAAGCTGCGCAGGAACGGGCTTGACAATGCAACCGTGCTTTCGGAAAGGCACAACATAAAGGTTGTTTCCGGCAGATACAAGGAAGAAAAGGATGCCTTTGCTGCAATGAACAGGCTGAAGAAAGACAACAGCTTCAGCGACGTATGGGTCTACAGGGTAAGGAATTAGGATGAAAAGAGTAAGATGTCCCAAGTGTGATAACTTCATCACGTTTGACGAAACTAAATACAAGGACGGGCAGTCGCTCGTATTTGAATGTACGGAGTGTGGAAAACAGTTCGGCATACGCATCGGTGTCTCCAAGCTGAAAGACAGGCCGCGCGACGAGAAACACGACGAGCTGGCTAACGAAAAGGGCTTCGGCTCGATTGTTGTCATTGAGAACGTCTTCCACTACAAGCAGGTAATACCGCTTCAATACGGCGACAACAGCATCGGAAGGTACATGAAGGGAAGCGCCGCGAACACTCCGATAGAGACCAACGATCCGAGTATAGACATGAACCACTGCGTGATAAACGTGTCGCGCGACAAAAAGGGAAATCTTAAATATGTGCTGCGCGACGGTCCGAGCTATACGGGAACATTCGTCGACAACGAGATTTTGGGCAACAGGGAGCGGCGGATAATATACGACGGCTCGCTGTTTACAATCGGAGCCACAAGCATAATACTGCGCACGGCTGACTCCGAGAATGACTGAAAAGGGCATTTGCAGGCTGCGGTGATATGAATTATGCGGCATATATTCCTAAAAATCCGGTTGAATGAACAACATTATCATATCATTGGGAAGCAACACAGACCAGGCAAGGAACATTATGCTTGCCGTAAAAATGATTGGGAAGATGTTTCCTTTTGCCAAGTTTACGGAGGCGATATGGACGGAACCGGTCGGACTGAAATCGGAGAAATTCCTCAACTGTCTGTGTCACATAAAGTCGGATGACAGCATCGCGACGGTAGAAGGACACCTTAAATATATAGAAAGGTGCATCGGGCGCACGGCGGAGAACTCGATGAAAGGAATAATAGCAATAGACATAGACATTCTTAAATTCAACGAAACAAGGCTGCACAAAGGCGACTGGCAGCGCGACTATATACAAAAGCTGATAAAGAACATTTCTTTCTGACTATGAAAAGGTTTATTTACAAGATAATTGCGGCGGTGTGCATGCTGGCAAGCTGCACGCTTTTACATGCAGGCGACTTTGAGAAATATTTCTCTGAAAGGACACTTCGCATAGACTATACTTTCTCGGGAAATGCGGAAAGACAATATATATATGTAGACAAGCTCAGCGTCATGCCCGGCTGGCACGGCAAACACAGCCGGCTGGCAGAGGTTCCGGTGGAGGGAAACGGGCAGATAACGGTAAAAAGCAGCAAAGACGGACGGATTATCTACCGTAACTCGTTCTCCACTTTGTTTCAGGAATGGCTGACATATCCCGAGGCAAAACAGGCTGGACGCTCGTTCGAAAACGTGTTTCTCATACCCATGCCGCTCGACACGGTGGAGGTTACCGTGGACCTGCGCAACAACAGGCGGGAGATAACGGCATCGCTAACACACACGGTAGCGCCGTCGGACATACTGATAAGGCATATCGGAGAGCGCAACATCACTCCATACGTGACACTTATGGAGGCGGAGAACAAGGAGAAATGTATTAACATCGCATACATTTCCGAGGGATATACGGACGGAGAAATGGACACTTTCATTGACGATGCAAAGACGGCAAACGAGGCGTTGTTCGCTCATGAGCCGTTCAAGTCGCTGAAAGGCAGGTTCAATGTCATTGCCGTAAAGGCGGCATCGCAAGAGAGCGGAACAAGCGAGCCGTCGAAAGGGATATGGAAGAACACGGCACTTGGCTCGCACTTTGACACTTTCTACAGCGAAAGATACCTAACTACACTTAATATCAAGAACTTGCACGACCGTCTTGCGGGCACTCCTTATGAACATATAATCATACTTGTAAACACAGGACATTATGGCGGAGGAGGTATATTGAACTCATACAACCTGTCGATGACACATCATCCGGCATACAAGTCGGTAGTTGTGCATGAGTTCGGGCACAGTTTCGGAGGGCTTGCCGATGAGTATACTTACGAAACGGAGCAACTGGACATGTATCCGAAGGACGTGGAGCCATGGGAACCGAACATCACAACATTGAAGAACTTCAGCGGAAAATGGGAGAACATCATACCTTCAGGCACTCCAACCCCTACCCCGCCAAGCGGCAATCAGGAGACGATAAGGAACAGAGTGGGACTTTTTGAGGGCGCAGGATACAGCATGCACGGCGTGTACAGGGGCGTTCAGGACTGCAGGATGAGGACAAATGAAAATCCGGAGTTCTGCATCGTCTGCCGCAAAGCACTCACAAACCTGATCGACTTCTACACGAAATGAGAAGATTTGTCTTGTTATTTTTCGCCATAAGCATCTCGCTTGCAGCTGATGCACAGAGGCATAAATCGGCAGAAAGCGAGGAGCTGGGCAAGGCTCTGGAATATTTTTCAGGCGGAAAGTATCACGAGGCACTCATTCTCTTCGGCAAGCTTGACAAGAAATTCAACCTTAACCCGCGCTTCAAGGCGTATATCGGCGTATGTCACTATTATGAATGGGACTATGAAAACGCCTGCAAGTATCTGAACACCGCCCTTCCGGACATTGAGAACTATGCACCTCATGAAAGAAGTGTATACTATTACTGCAACGCTGAAAGCCATTTTCAGCTTGGAAAATACAAAGAAGCCATACCGCTATACGAAAAGCTGCTTAATGTATGCTTTAACAACGAAAAGGGTGATGCCCTGTACCGTCTCGGCTTCTGCTACATGTTCAACGAGGACTGGGCTAACGCGCGCGACTATTTCAATTCTGCAACCGCCTTTTATGAACGCTTTTCTGAAATCACACCGATACTTACTGCACGCCTGCAACAGATAAAAAACATGGTGAAAGGATGTGAGAAAGAGCTGGAAGTCAGTAAATCCAACGCTAAATAAAGGCTTTGGCAAATTATTCGATAAAAAGGTTTGCGGTTCAAGATATTTTACTTACATTTGCAACAGATAGTTTTTTCTTAAAAAGAAACCATGAATGAAACATTAAACATATACAACTTGGTTCACTATGGTATGAATACCACTGTGCGTATATGTGAAGTTTCGCAATTACCCCCCCCTTAAAAAAGGTTAAAAAACAAGCAAATTGTGCATGCGAAGAGTGTGCCGGATGGTTCTATAAACCATTCGGCAGGATTTCGTATGCCCTTAAAAACAGGCTGACAGCTCCCATGCTTTATACTATATTAATAACTATATTTTTAACTTTAACAAAAACAAATCGATTTATGGAATTTATTAAAAACACTGCGGCTCGCTTCGGCAGCCTGTTATTAATTGTTTGTCTCGCCTTTCTTGGCACAATGGCATTCTCTTCTTGTGACAATAAAGATGAAGAAGATGAAGATGGATACCGCACATTCAAGAGTGCGTTCGACCTTAAGTTCACACGCGTTGAACGCGTAGGCTCTGTGCTCATTGCGGATTTTACACTAAAGAACAAGAGCGGAAAGGCTATCAGGAACTTTGCACTCTCAACTCGCACAGCTATAGACAATCAGGGCAAAGAATACTATTATAATGACAGTAAGCCTTTTGCTATCCGTTTGGAACAGGGAGACTATAAATCTGGAATTAAAACAAGTCTCGCAAAAGACGAAACCATTAACGGGACGTTCCGAATTGGCGATTTTGATACATCTAATTCAGCAAGGACTGTCAAGTTAAAATTCACATGTGAGGCAGATGAGGCAAATATAAATCCTCGGACAGAAGTCTCTACTTCAGATTTAAGGATAGAGGACAACCGCCTTCCTAATGGCATTCTGACGAACGACTTCAACTTGGACTATGTTCTTGAAAAGACATACCAAAATGGAACAGATGTGTTCTTAACGTTCACCCTCGCCAACAAGACCGGTTATTTCCTGAGAGACTTGACTTTTGAGCCTGGAGATGCACGAGACCAAAATGGTAATAACTATTGGAACCAAGATATAGGTATTGTTGCCGGTAATGGAACTAACTACCCTCATCTTTTAACAACAGATGTAGACCGTAGTGCTACAGAAACTTTCACTATAAAGATTAGCAGGGCAAATGCTAAAGTATCCAAGATAAATATAGATATAAAGATGTCTTCTCCATCATACGTTTTTGCAGATAATACGCTAAGTCTTATTAGCATTCCTGTGCCTTATCAGAAAAGATGACATGACACATATCAGCTAAAAGGATATCGTGGGGCGGAGGTGAGAACACAGCCTCCGCCCTCTTTCTTTGTTATCTACAGAACAACTGCAAGCGAATATTTGCATTGTTTAAAACTGGAAATTATATTTAAACCTTTGAAACTATGAACAGACTATTCAACTATGTGGGCATCATTTGCTGCACAGCCACGCTATTATGTCTTACGTCTTGCTCCACCCCGGGCAGCGAAGAAGAGACAATCGACCTGCTTCCGGTGCAGACATCTCAGGAAGGCAGGTGGTCGATGATTGATAATAAGGGGAATATCGTGTACGACAGCGAGTTCGATGAGACTCCGACAATGGCTATAAACGGTTATTTCTCGGTGAAAGAGAATAATGGCTATAACTTATATAAAATAGGAGGAAAGACTCCCGAGGCAGTTAAAGGCTGCGAAAACCTCAACGCCGTGGGCATAATGACCGACAACTTAGTGCCTGTCGTCCGCCCGGGAAAGCGTATAGAGATAGTAAACAAGTCGGGTGAGACGGAGTTTGAGCTTTCACCAGTAGATAATGTCGAGATATTCGAGTGCAAAGAGTCTTTTTCAGATGGTCTCCTGTGTGTTATGACAGCAGAAGGTAAATATGGTTTTGTCAACAAGAAGGGCAAGTATGTGATACCTTGTATATATGATGCTGCGTCAAGCTTTGAGAACGGATACGCTATAGTAGGTAAAAAAGAAAATGACTCCGATTTAATGATGTCGTGTTATGTCATAGATACTTCTGGCGACCAAGTAGTTGAATTGGGAAGCCACTCAATTTGCCCTGATATGTTTTATGGCTATATCAACACTACGGACGAAGATCAGAATATTCTTATAGACATGGATGGCGACAAGCATAAGCTGCCTTCCAAAGTGAGATCTCTGCGTGAGATGAAAGGCGATCTGATTATATATTCAGACGACAACGGCAACTACGGAATGGTTAATCTGGACGGCGAAACAATCATACGTGCCAAATATTGTGACTTACATTTTGCCTTTAATGGAGACTTGATAGCACAGAAGACGTATAACTCTCATGAAATACAAATTCTCGACACAAAGGGCGAGGAAAAGCAAACGGTTGATCTTGATAATATTTATGTTATAGATGGTTTCGGATATCTGGGAGTAGAAGGAAACGTGTACACTGTCATTAACGAAGAGTTTAAGGAAACAAGCAAAGAGGAATTCTATAATCGCAGTGCCGGCAGATACTCCGGTACCATTCAAAGCGACTATGTCAACCGCGAGCATATTGCTGATACATTTGTGAACTCAATCCTTAACGACGGAACTGGTATCAAGGATGCCAAATTCGGAGAGACGGCAGAGAGTCTGATGTCCGGGGTAAGTCCGAAGGATTATACTTATAAGACAGAGATTAAGTTCAAGACGAAAGACGTCAATATGGCATGCAGCATGGAAGGCAAGTTCTTTCTCACGGAAAGGATGGCTGAATATGAATATAATTATGGCAGCTATGAATATAAGTGGAACCCGAACAGCAAGCTGGGCAAGATATTGCTGACAATGGAATGTCCTAAAGGCTGGAAAATGGAGGGGCACACTGCTGTAGTGAATGCCATGAAGAAGAAAGGCTTCAGCCTTGTAAAAGAGGGTATGATTGTGACGGGATACGCCTTCAAGCATACCTATGGCTTTTGTACGCTTATGAAAAATGGAAATGTGATAGCAGTACTGATGGGACTTGATGAAAGCTCCAAGATTCTACTGGTTACAAGTAGTATTTTCCCACAGGCTGAAGAATTTGCAAAAGAAATAATCTTCGGCAAGTATGTTGCAGATCAGGACGGAAACGTGAACCAGTCTGAGGCTGCAGCAATGGAGGTAGAGGGCATTAAGAATTTTGATACATTACAAGCTCTTCCTGTCCAAGAATAAGAAAACTATAATATAAGACAGAATATCATTATGAAAAAATTATTATTAGCAACGATATTTGTGCTTACTGCTTTTTGCGTGTGTAACAGCAAGACAAAGGACACGAGTGTAGAGAAAGAACATGTTTCGCAGGTAAAGAAGAGCACCATAGGATTGGTGATTGGCGAAAACGGATTGAGAAGTCTCAGAATAGGAATGAAAAGGTCACAGATTGCCAAAAAGATACAGGGGCTATATGATTCATTCTCTGTCGATGAGGACGAAATGGAAGGCACTCTTGAATTGAGTTTCATGAAAAATGGCAAAGTTGTTATTACCGGTTCGTTGGATGGGAATGGTGCTATTGAGACCTTGACGTTCTATATACCTAATGCGATGTCTGCCGACAAGAAACTGAGAATAGGCATGAAAGTGTCTGAGGCAATGATGAGAGATTCTTATTCTATCGTACGCTATTATTATTATCCTCTTATGATGGAAACACCAAACGGGCATTTCTCTTTTACCATCTCGGAAACCGACATTACTAAAGCTACCCTGAACAAGTTTTATGCCCATGAGGGTGAAGAGGAGTTTAGAATAAAGGCTACTCCCTCTATGATTAAGCCTAACGCAAAAGTTAGCTGCATCATTGTAAAATAATGAATCTAAATCAAGAATGAATATGAATATCATGAAATCATTGCTTACATTGGCATGCCTCCTGTGCTGCACGGGTATATCGGCATACGACTTTGAAGTTGATGGCATATATTATAATATCCTGACCGGTAATGACAAGGCATGTGAGGTTACTTCAAGCGGAGATGTCAACAGTTACTCAGGAAGCATCGTTATCCCGGCAACAGTTACCCACGGCAATGCCACATACCCGGTAACGGCAATCGGGGAATATGCTTTTAACGGCTGTTCAGGCTTAACGAACGTAACAATACCCAATTCCGTAACAATCATCGGAACAAGCGCTTTCTACAGATGCTCGGGACTAAAGGAAATTACCATTCCAGGTTCAGTGACAAGCATCGGTTGGGCTGCCTTCGGAAACTGTGCAGGACTGACAAGTGTCACCATTCCAAGTTCTGTTAAAAGTATCGCAAGAGGACCGTTTGCATTGTGCAATAACCTTACGGAAATACTTGTAGATAAAGATAACACAGAGTTTACATCCTATGCCGGAGTACTTTATAATAAAAACATGTCTGCCATATTAGAATATCCGGGTGGTAGGACTGGAAGTTTTGATATTCCGGGTTCTGTGACAAGCATTGGAGAAGGAGCTTTCTTTTATTGCCCCGGTCTGACAGGAATAACCATACCCAATACTGTGACTGATATCAGTGCATGGGCGTTCCAAGGGTGCACTGGTCTGACAAAGGTATCCATCCCAAACTCTGTAAGGAACATTGGAGAACAGGCTTTCTCTAACTGTTCAAATCTTGAAAGCATTACTCTCCCCTATTCTCTGACAAATATAGCAGAATATATGTTCTATAAATGTATTTAGAAGGGTGTAACTAACTGCACACAATGAGAAATACTCATAAATAAACCGCTGACTATCAGTATTATTTGTTTTTTAACACTTCGCAGTCCGTTTTTGGTGCTTCGACATTTTCCGCATAATTTTGTGACGTATTTCTATCGCGGTGAATGTACGGGGCTTTATTTTTGCCACAAAATTCAAGGCCGGCGACAATGGTTGACAACGGTTCACAGACAGAGATAAAAGGCTGGGCAAAATGCGAAGGTTGTCACAAAAATTAAATCTGTTGACAAAGGGCAACAATGGTTGACTTCCGTTCACTCCCCGATGGAATACACAGAAAAGAGTGTAAAACATTAAAATAAGGGAAGAATGAAGACAACCAAGAAATGCGCATTTTGCGGCAGGACATTTACATCCAACAGCGGTATGCAGAAGTATTGCTCCGTTAGCTGCGCCGACGAAGCAAAGAAAGAGAGAAAGAAAAGGAATGAAGATTTCCTCAAGGCAGCAGAACCTGTTATAGGACTGAGGCTGCAGGAGTACCTCACCTTTTCCAAGGCGGCTATCCTTATGGGGTGCTCGCGCCAGTACATTTATAAGCTCGTGGCACAAGGCAAGCTGAAAGCCTCACGCATCAGTAGCCGCATGGCTATCATCCGCCGTGCTGACATCGAGTCCATGCTGGAGGGCAACCCTTATAATAAGGTAGTGTTCGGCAACCGACCGAAACCAACAATTCTTAAGCAGCGTCAGAAGAAGCAAGAAACCGCACCCGTTTCTGACGAGCCTTTGACCTATCTCTCCGGCGAGGAGGTGATGTCCATTTATAAGGTAAAGCAGATGTGGCTTTACACCACCGCCAAACGCAACCAAATACCCATGTGTCGCATTGCAGGAAAGAACTACTACAGCAAGCATCATGTGGAGGACTGTCTCGGTCTGACCGTTGACACCTCCACTATCACAGAATGGCTCACTACAGACGAGGTGTTCAAAGAGTTCGGCATGAAGCCAACTGCCATTCGTGCCTACGCATACCGCCACGGCATTCCCACAAAGAAGGAATACGGCATCACCTATTATTCAAAGACACACCTTGCGGAACTACGACAGATGGACTTGATAACAGATGAACGGTATTGTACCGTGGAATATGTATCAGAAAAATACGGATTGTCCAAAGCGAATATTCACCATATCACCAAAGTTCATGGCATAGAGAAGAAGAAAGTGGGTGTGAGGAATCTGCTACTTCGTGCCGATGTAGAACGTGCGATGGCGGAAAGAGCCGCCAAAGGGTTATAAATAGCAATGATAATACGTTTATCTGTCAATTATCATCATTAACTGCTATCAACGGCATATCATTCAGTTCCTTTGCACCGTGGAGAAACGCTCCACCCTGTAATATTCATCAATAATCATAAATAATAACTATGAGTAATATCTGTAAGACCGTGAACCTTTATACACGGAAAATCAAGGGAGGCAAGATGCTGTCCTACTTTCTTGACTATTATCCCGGCTACCGTGACGAGACCACCAACAAGGTGCTGCGCCACGAGTCGCTCGGCATTTACATCTACGCACACCCGAAGACACAGCGTGAGAAGGACTACAACGCACGGCTGTCGGAGAAAGCAGAGGCACTGCGCTGCCGTAGATACGAGGAGATTGTAAACGAGCGTTACGAGTTCTTCGACCGCAACAAACTCAACGGCAGTTTCATTGACTACTTCAAGAAGTATGCCGGGAAGAAGAACTCACGCTATGAACAGGCGTTTCTACACTTCAACCAGTTCACGGGCGGCAAATGCACCTTTGCCGAAATCACTGTGGAGCTGTGCAACAAGTTCCTTGAATATCTGCGTACCACACATCAGGTCATCCATCAAAAGCGCAAACTACATCCCAATACCATAGCCAGTTATTGGTCTGCGTTCCTTGGCACGCTCCATGCCGCCCACCGTGACAGGAAGATAAAGGAGAATCCTTGTCCCTATCTGGAACGTGCCGAAACAATCCCGACCGACAAGGTGGGATTGTCAGCGGAGGAACTCATACGGCTGGCAGAAACACCTTGCGAAGTTCCTATACTAAAGACCGCCTTCCTTTTCTCCTGCCTTACAGGACTGAGGAAGAGTGATGTCAAGCCATTCACATGGGAAATGATACAGCCCGAAGCCGACGGCACACTCTATATCACCGACCGTATGCAGAAGACAAAGCAGATTGTCCACAACCCGATAGGAGACGAGGCTCTGGCATTGATAGACAACGGTAAAAGAGAGGGACTTGTGTTTCCCGGCTTCAAGGACAACATGACGCAGACACCACTCAGGCAATGGGTGAAGGCAGCGGGCATCACCAAGCATATCACCTACCATTCAAGCCGGCATACCTTCTGCTCACTGCAACTTCAGGCTGGGACAGACCCCAATACCGTAAAGGAACTTGTCGGTCACAAGAACCTCACCACCACGCAGCAGTATCTTGACAGCGTTGACAGCAGGAAGAAAGAGGCGGCAAACCGCATCACATTGAAACGCAAGGCAAAATAGCGTCAGTTTGTTGTTTTTGCTGTCTTACAAGCGATTGGAGTATGATTCTGAGTATGAAATCATACTCCAATATTAATTTGTCCTAAATCACTGCGTTTATCTGCGACTATTTTCGCATATACCCAAACCGCCATAGTGACTTTGCTGTAAATAACCGTCAGTAAGACGTAATATCGAACAATAAAACAAATATAACACATGAGAAATTTGAGTACGATTATCAGCAAAGAGACCTGCCTTTTCTATGGTCTTCCCGGCACAGCTATCCTTGCCGTGTCACTTATCCTGTCCTGCAAAGTCGGCAATGACTTTGCAGGGAGCACGTTTGTTAACACAGTTTCCTTCTTTGGCAGCAATGTCCTGTTATGGCTGTTGTATCTGGTATTGTTCCAGTACCTGCCTGTTGACTTGATGAGGATTTGGGCAACAAAGACAAAACCTAATATCATAGAAGCAGTTGGAACGGGAACCACTAAGGAGCCAGTTAAATATCCTGTTGTCACCATCCAACCGATGACCGCCGAAGAATACAAAGCCCACTGTGCCGAGTTTGAGTTCAAGAAGCAGGAGGAACAACAGAAACTTATCAAGCCTATCATAGATTATGTAGGCAGGGTGATGGCACCATTCATGGAGGAAGCTGAACTTGACTTTCTCCGCAATGAGATTCAGGCATGGTGTGACAACCCGAACCATAAGCCACAACCAGTCAAGTTAAAAACGATTCATGACTACAAGGACAAGTTGAAGACTGTCTCCTTCAAACATTTCATCTGGAACATCGCCGCGAGGCTCGGCTTTGACAACGGATATTCCGGAAAGATACAGGCCGATTTCATCAAGTCACTGTTCCCCAATGAATTGAAGGACGTAGAGTCTAAATCGTTGGAAAGAAGTCTGACCAGTTCACCTGATGAAGGGCACATCAAACTTGACAGGCCAAAGCATACAGACAACTATGCATTCCATTTTTGACCATTAATTTTTTACTTTGATACACATTTATATATAGGGAGGCTCATTAGAGCTTCCTTTTTTTATTATATGCCAAGCACTCTGTATTGCTTGTTAGTTGCTATATATCACCTTAATTTTTTCTCTTTATTCTGTCTTTTCCCTTATGTCTTGCCCCTTGTTTCTTGATAGTACAGTTATCTTAGGATTATCAACCGATTATCATCAATAATCTGTATCACAGGTATATCATTTAGTTCCTTTGCAACTGCGAAAACAGGCTGCACCTCGGCATAATTCAAAACAATTTGATTCTGCTCTCGGTTTGCACTGTCTTTGCCGCAACTTAATTTTCAAAAGTATGACAAACGAACTTACATTCAACGACCTCCCGCAGGTCGTGGCCGAGCTTCGGGATGAGGTAATCGGCATGAGACAGATGCTCACCAGTCTGCAAAAGGAGAAAGGACAGCGCAAGGAGAACACCCACCGCCCAATGTCAGTGGAAGAAGCAGCGGAATATCTGAAGATACCGCTACGCACCCTTTATATGAAATTGGGTAACGGTACCATTCCTGCCACAAAGCCCGGCAAACGGTATGTCCTCTATCAGGACGAACTTGACAAATGGCTGGAGTGCAACCGCAAGAATCCTGTACCGCTTACAGATGAGGAACAGAACGCAGCTATCCTTGCTGCCAATAGACGCAAACCTAACAAAAGGACATGGTAGTTATGGAGAATGTTGACGGGAATAACATCAAAGGTAAGGTTTCCTCTACACAACAGCCTTTCAATGTGATAGCCGCCATCGGTGCGGAACTGGAGTGTCAAAGGCAAAAGGCGGAGAACGTACCTGAAAGGACAGGCATGTTCACGGTCAGGACGGCAAACCGCACCATACAGGAGGCGGCAAACCGCCCCGACCCTGTACCACTCTGGAAATCGCTCTGGTATGAGGGAGAAGTGTGCTGCCTGTTCGCTGACAGCAATCTCGGCAAATCCATCTATGCCGTGCAGATAGCAAGTAGCATAGCCAAAAGCCGTAAAGTCCTCTATTTTGACTTTGAGCTGTCCGACAAGCAGTTTCAGCTACGCTATACTGACGAGACAACAGGCAAGTGCCACGAGTTCCCTCCAGATTTGTACCGTGTGGAGATAGCAAGGGGCTATGAATATCCCGACGGCAGCTTCGAGGATGCGCTTATCATGGAGATAGAGAAACTGTCTGTGGAAGCGGAATGCAAAATCCTGATAATCGACAATCTTTCCTATCTGTGCCTGACTTCAGAGAAAGGCGAGGACGCGGGAAAGCTGATGTCAAGACTGATGGAGCTGAAACGAAAGTACGGGCTTTCGATGCTGATACTGGCTCATACACCCAAGCGTCCGCTGAACATGCCCATCACGCAGAACGATCTTGCCGGGAGCAAGAAACTGTATAACTTCTTTGACAGCGTTTTCGCCATAGGCAAGTCCGCCAAGGATGGGAACCTCAGATATATCAAGCAGCTCAAAGTCAGATACGGGAGTTTTGAGTATGGTGCGGACAATGTGATCGTATGCTCCATTGAGAAGAATAATGACTTCCTGCAATTCGTGACAGTGGGCTATACCACAGAAGCTGTCCACCTTAAAGAGATAACAGAGGAAGAAAGAGCCAGATTAAAGAATGAAGCCAAGGCATTACACTTGCAGGGCGTTTCATACCGTGAAATTGGGAAACAGCTCAACATATCAAAGACCACGGCAGAAAGATACTGCAAGCCATGAGGAACACAGCCGGAGTGCATGATGTTCCAAGTGTCCCACTTTTCCTCTATGGGAACATGGTACAAACAGGGCTGTTCGGGACACATGGGACAGTTACTTTGTACAAACAATACTCTATTCCAAGTGTCCCTGTGTGTCCAGTCTGTCCCACCGTCCCGGTCATCCCAGTCGTACTGGGGCACACAGGTGGGACATGGTGGACAGATGTAAGGCAATAAATAAAGCGAACCGATTATGAGATATGAGCTACAGAAATACCGGACAAGGAACGACAGACATACCTGCCCCAAATGCGGTGGTCGGCATTGCTTCACCTATTACGTGGACGAGAACGGACAACCGCTTGACAAATCCGTGGGCAGGTGCGACCATGAGAGCGGATGCGGCTACCACTATCCACCGAAGGAGTACTTCAAAGACCATCCGGACAGGAGTTTGTCTGAAACACGGCAATACCCGAACACGGTTATCAGAAAGGACACTCATAGGAACAAGTCCATTGATACCGTTCCAATGGAATATGTCAGACGCTCACGCAGTGACAACAGCCATCTGATGCAATTTCTCTTTTCCCTACAAAAGGATAATGAGGCGGTTCTCAAACGTGTATTGGAAGACTACCGTATAGGAGCGACCCGGAACGGGGAAACTATTTACTGGCAGATAGACAAGGATAACCGTGTGCGTGGTGGAAAGATCATCGCATATAACAAGGAGGACGGACACCGCATTAAAGACAAGGGTGTGAACTGGGTGCATTGTCTGTTGAAAAAGCAGGCAGTGTTCAATCAGGATTGGACACTCACACAATGCCTGTTCGGCGAACACCTGCTGTCGGCATCGGCAAACCACGACAAAGTGGTGGCTGTGGTGGAATCCGAGAAGACAGCCGTTGTCTGTGCAATCCAATATCCCGACTGCGTATGGCTCGCCACAGGAGGGAAAAGCCAGTTGGCTATAGACAAGATGAAGGTGCTTGCCGGGAGGACGGTCATCTTATTCCCCGACGTGGACGGCTACCGTGAATGGACGGAACGGACAAAAGTTTTTTCCTTTTGTCGCAGTGTCACGGTTTCGGACTTCTTGGAGAGGAACGCCACGGAGGAAGACCGTGCCGCAAAGGTGGACATCGCCGACCTCATACTCCACCAATGGAAAGAGGATAAGCAAAGGGATGAGAACCCACCTCTTGCCGCTGTGGAAAGGACACTCCGTGAGATGGTCAGACGCAATCCTACTTTGCAGACTCTTATAGACACGCTCGGTCTTGTTCCTGTCGTGGAAGACGGATGAAGCCCGGCTTGCCGGTTATAGGGCTTGCCGCTCATATAGCCCACTATAACTACACGCTCCGCTTCCGTAGTTGTGGGCTCTTCCGAGGGACTTATGGCTCTGCCCTAAGAACCCGGTCGAGACTCTGCCCCGACACCCCGGCAAGGACTTTCAGCCCTATGCAACCCGACCAAAGAGTGACCCTCTCTTTGGAAACTCCGCTCAGGGATGTTCCCTGATAACCCTAATCCAATTATAGTATTATTCATATAAAATCATAGAAGAATGGCACAGACATCAGACCATATCAAGCCTTGCAACATAGGCTGCAGCGAGGCGCACAATAGGCGCACTCCCGAATATCTCAAACATATAGGCAAAGAGAAATTCTACATCAGGACAGACCTCACGCCACAGAACTCTTCATGGGTATCATCGCTCATGGAGGGCAAGGACTTGACCACTTATTACAATGAAATCGCCCGGATGGTAAAAGAGAAAACGGGACGTGCCATGCAGACAAAAGAACGGACAGTCACCAACAAGAAGACTGGCAAGACAAAAGTCATCAGCGGCAGTTCTCCGCTTCGTGAGAGCGTGGTGGTGTGCAAACCCGACACAACCGTTGACCAGCTTCGGAAGTATTGTGACCGCTGCCATGAGAGTTGGGGCATCACCGCCCTGCAAATCTTCATTCATCTGGACGAGGGACATTATGGAATACCGGAAGATAAATCCACGTAGAAGTCTAACTGCCATGCCCATATTGTATGGGACTGGATGAACCATGAGACGGGTAAGTCATATAAGCTCGGCAGGGAGGACACGAGCCTGATGCAGGATATGGTGGCGGAATGTCTGGACATGGAACGTGGCACACGGAAGGAGGAAACCGGCAAGGCTCATCTGGAACGCACGGACTTCATCATAGCCAAACAGAAACGGGAAGTGGAGGAAGCCGTCAACAAGAAAAAGCACCTTGACCATGAGAACCAAGTCCGTGAAAAAATAGGTAAAGAACTGGATGACGAGATTGCACGGAAGCAGGATAAGGCAAACCGTGAGAATGGCAATGCCATTATTTCTGGTGCTGCAAGACTGTTCGGGAAGGGCAAATATGCAGATTTGGAAAAAGAGAATGATGCCTTGAAAAAGCAGTTGGCCGTTCTGATGGGCAAAATGAATTCAATGGAAATGGAACATCGCTCCCTGTTAGGTCAATCTATTGAAAGGCAGAAAGAACTTGAAACCGTAATCAACAAGCAACAGTCTGAAATCAATAATCTTCGTATGGTAATAGAAGAGAAAAACAATCTGATTGCTCGTCTTGACAGATTGGCTCATCCACAGCGTTACCGTCTCTCTTCGGGAGCTGAACTTGACAGAATATTCGTGCCGAACTACCATAATCCGTCTTTACATATCTGGACGAAAGTCGGGGACAAGTTTTTTGATGATACGAAATACAGTATCCCTTACGACACTGCCCAAAGGCATTTCCGTGGAGAACTGACGGACGAGGAATTTGTTAATGCTATCTTTGAGCCGCATGAACAAGTGAATGAGGCGCAAATGCGATTGCTTGGTGCAGCTTTCATGCTGGCAAGTGGCGGCCCTGCACAATCTCATGTGGGGACAGGCAGCGGTAGCTCACAGTCGGATTTGCCATGGGGTAAGAAGAAAATAAAAAGATAATCATAGTGATAAAAATTGGCATGAAAGCGTCTTCGTTTGTCAACCAAGACACTTTAAATACCAATCTTATGTGTCTTCTTGGGAATAGAAAAGGAGGGATTTTGCTATTTCTCATTATACAAAAATCTGGAATATGATAATTTTTACAGTTAAATAGTGTAAAAATAGAATTCCCATGGGATTTTATTTGCAGTTGTTTTCATTTATGTGAAAAATTCTTCGTAACTTTGCGCTCGGACTATATTGCCTTAAATCCATTTTGTCGAAGTCAGACGAGTTCTTTCATGACATAAGGGTAAGGCGGCCTACGCCGGGCTGAGTGTGGCGGAGTCATAATATGACAAAGCAATACAAAGCGGGCGTTGGGTGGGAAAAATAGTCCAGACATAATGAAGGCGTTTACTCGACGCTGTGTTTGAGACTTCTTGTAATCTAGCAAATTCAACAATCCTGTCTTGAACGTAGCAACGGTAGATGTCCCGGGTGTGATTATATCACCTCCGTGGAGACCTTGTAAGCACGGATTGTATCCTTTTGGGTACAAAAGAATTGTTTATACAGGTCTCTTAATGGTAATTGATTATTCATATCGGCGTGGGCTCTGACGTTGTCTGTTCAACAGGATTAGGCAATTGCTAGAGCCTCAAGAAGTGGGATAGACAACAGGACGATCTCACGCTTCTTTTTATGTCCATAACGGAGTTCTGTCTAGAATGAAGTTAGGTCATCGATATGAATGTAAATGAGCATACATCTGGTGATATAGACACCCATGGAGGCGGTGAAAGACCTCCCAGCACCTGGCTTACCCCCGATGCCCTCCCCGAAGTTCAAAAGCCAGTTTTGGCAGAGAATTCACAAACAGGGGTGTCCACCAGAAATGCGCTGTCGGGAACTGACGGAACAGCGAGTGGAGAGGCAAAGCTTGCTGTGACTATCCCGAGTCGTGACGGAAGAAGAGTTGGAAATTCAACCGACGACATCCCGAGGGGCGAAGGAGGAAAAGCCATTGGTTCAACACCCCCTATAACCATCAAGCGAAAGCCTAAGGACGTTCCCCATTGGTATGCTCTCCGAGTCACATACGGACGCGAAAAGAAAGCATACGATTATTTGGTTGGAAAACATGTAGAAGCATACTATCCAACAGTCACCACCATCAAAATTGTTGATGGAAAAAGAAAATCCGTCGAAGAATCTCGTCTTCCCAATATATTCTTTGCACGCGGAACAGAAGAAGAGATAAAATCATTTGTTTACGACAACGTAAACCTCCCTTTCTTACGTTTTTACTATAAGCACACTCACACAGGTGCGCGCATTATTAAGACTCCTCTGATTGTTCCAGACAATCAGATAAAGAGTCTTCAAATTATTTGTGAGAAAGAGGGATCTGACACCTTAGTTTTGCAAGAAGAAGTAACGAAGTTCAAACAAGGCGAGAAGGTAAAAATCATCGAGGGTGATTTTGTCGGAGTAACTGGTATAGTAGCACGTTATCATGGACAACAAAGAGTGGGTTTGGTTATAGACGGTTTATTGACAGCTGTAACAGCATACATTCCGACTGCTTTTTTGATAAAAATATAAATTCGATTTATGAAAACGCTTTGAAAGAAAATATGAAAAAACTGATAATATTTTTAATCACATTATGTGTGTGTGCTTTCGCAAAAGCACAATTGTCAGACTCTATAGTTAGGCATTATGTTGTCGCTATTGATGGCGCGTGCCCCTTTTATTCGGATGTTCTTCATTCGACTTATGCAAAAAACAAGGTAGAGCAAACTCTAAAAAAAATGGAGTTTAAAAAAAATGACTATTTATCCATTGTTACTTACCAATTGGATTTGTCAAATCCAAATTTTGATTCATTTGCCTGGAGTCCCTACGATAATAACAATGAAAAAATTCATTGGAGAGCAGTCAATGAGTGCAATCTTAATCTCTTAGGTGATTGGAACAATCTTGTTGACCAACAAAAAAATCGCTTAAAGGTCTCTGCGAACAGATATTCTTTTCAAACTGGTGCCAAACCTTTTATATTGAAGTGTTTACAGAACGATTCTATAAATGGGGCTAATGAGACCATTATTCTTTTGGTTTCTGACATGGAAGGTAATAGTGTTGGAAACAATTGGAACAGCGAGTGGGGAACAATGCTGCAACAAAATGTTTCTATTTCACAACATAAAGAGTATGTAGATAATGTGATTCAAAGCATCTTTTCCAGTTACAACTTTCTACAAGTTTATATAGAGGGTAACAAACAAATTAAGTTAGCAGATGGCTACCGAAACAAGGGCATTCCTTATCCATATGTAATAGAAGTATATAGACTAAAAACAACCCCTTTACCTCTTCATGCAATTTCTTCAATTCCAGCGCAGCTTCCTATCAAGAGAGTGAGAGGTGGTTACACTTTTGATTTAGACATAACGTCTCACAAAAATGACTATACTGTAAAAAAGATAGAGTTGACCATTAAGAAAAATGGGAAAAAGTATCAATCATTGGGAGCTTGTTTGGACACAAGAATTGACAAATCCAATTTATCCGAAGGAGATACCGTAGTTTTGAAAGCATGGGTTAAATATAATGATGGGACATATAATGGTTTGATAATAAATCCATATGATTCTAATTATTCTGATATACTTACCATAAAACAGGCGATTATATTTAAAGATGACGCAAAAATTTACGGAGTGCTGCCTGTTTATGATATGTTTTGGTTTTTCTGGCATGATGACATACAAAGTATAGTGATATTTTGGGATGTTGTTATAGCTGTATTACTCACTTTAATGATCATATATTTAATAAGGTTATACATCGATAAGCAAACAATTTTTATTCCGAAAGATAAGGATATAAAAATTAAACATGAATAAAAATAGCAATATGAAAAAAAATAAGGTGACGCTATTAAAGAAAAATAACCTATCTGAGATTAAACTTGACCTACTTTCACATGAGAAAAAGGCTTTAAATCTTGGAGAGGAATGGTTTATTGAAGTCGAAAAACCCCATCGCAGTTTTTTCACTCGTACCTTTGGTTTGCGAGTTAGTAGGGATGTTCTTGTTACTGTACGTGATATAAGGATAGCAGACGACCTGATTGCTGATGACAAAAAATTATTTAGCATTCGTATAAAAGGGCAAAAATACACTATGGATGGATGTAACTCTGTGGACGTTCATCTTGATAGTTTGTCAACTAGCTTTAACTTGTTTTTAGAGACTTCTGCAATTACTGATTGCAGAAAAAAGTTTTCCACAATTGATTTAAAATTTAACATATCATTTACTATTGCCGTAATTAATAAAGAGACAAGCGAAGACATTTGTGCCCTTAGTGAAAACGTCTCAATTTCTCTTACACCTGTAGCCACAAAGCCTGAAATTGAAATAATTATTGATCACAAAGATGTTCAATACGAGAAATCTTTGTCGCAAGAATCTATAGGCTATCTGGTGATTCGCAACAATAGTCCTCTTATTTGTTTTCCAACAATTGATATTGATGTGTTGTTTAATTGGGAACTGGAAAGAAGTGAGACGATACCATTGCCCAACGATTCGATATATTTGGATTTAAAAAAATGCAATACAGAGTTTACTAGCGATAGTAATGAAAAGTTTTGTGTCAAGAATTTCGGTTCGACATTATTGGGAAATAATCCAGAGATTAAGGTTCCCATTATTGCGGATTTTTCAAAGCTAGGAAACTCATATGAATTTGATGAACGTGGATGTAGAATAAATGTAGAAGTTGATTATCGACATCATTCAACATCGTCATCCAATATCCTGAAGAAATCGGCCGTTTTCGTTGAGCATGGGAATACGATGGTTCCTGAATTACATATATATGTAAAAGATGGAGACTCAATCAGGGAATTGCAAGACGGCAAGAAACTTTCACTAAGCCAGAAAAGTTTTTTATATGCGCCCTCAACTGCACCCGTTCGTGAGGAAATTGGTTTGTTATTTAAGAACCATGCAGAATCAGGATTGCCTCATTCTGGCATTATTATTGGTGATTTCTCATATGATAGCCTATCCTTTTCTCCCGACACCACACTCGCTACCTATTCAAAGAAAAGACTAACAGCCAAAGATGTCTTTGCCTTCTCAAATGCACATGGCACTGATGATTATTCAAGGCTAATAGAGGATTACGTTACATTAGAAAGTGAACCTGGAAGCGAGTTAAACTTCATATTCGGTTTCTCTAATAATGACATTAAAGATCTTCATGCGATTAAGAATAAAAAGAATGATTACCATATCACAATTAATGTGGAATTTTCTTTTAAATATTGGATAAATGAAGTTGGTGACAACATTAGAGTCGCAACAGGTTTACCGTCTCGATTATTTCATGGTGTTATAGAAATTCCAGTTTTCCAAAGTCCAAATGCAGATTGGTTAGGAATTGACTTTGGAACTTCAGCTATAGTGAGTCAATATGCAGGTCATCTCCTTGATTTGCATGCGATGAAACAAAAAATTTTCAATGTGCCAACAGGCAAAAATGGAATAAGAATAGACAGATACGAACAAAATTCACCATTTCTTTCATCTAACATAATATTAAGACAGAATGCCGTCGTAGATAAAAATAATCCACGGACTCAATTAATTTCACAGTCTAATGAGGAACTGAATTATGATTCTTTAGCAGTTTGTCTTTCTCCCACAAATCAAAAGGAAGATGAGAACTTGCGTTATTTACTTCCTTGTTTAAAGTTAATTATTGGATATGAGAATCTACCAGATTTGGAACGACTTAATGAACAATTTAGATACTATTCCTTGCATGAAGAAACTGGACGTGCAAGAGAAACTAGGCTGATTGAAGAAGAAGATGGGGACAAAATTCCAACTGAATTAGCAAAGGTAGACAAGGTTTTTGAAGAAACATATAAGGAATTATTTACATACTATATTTCTAAATGTCTTCCTGAAAATATTTCTCAGTCGCAAATTAATCGTTTGGTTCTTACTGTACCTAACACGTTTACACCTAGACATATTGACAAGCTCAATAGCATTGTTTATAATAGTCTAAAGGAATTGAACATTCGTGACATTTGTTTTGTCAGCGAGTCCGACTCTGTTGCGTGTTTCTATCAAAAAAATCGTGCCAAATACAATAAGCTTGTGGATCGTGATATTTCTGCCATTGACAGTGAAGAGACTGTTTTAGTTTATGATATGGGAGCGGGAACACTTGATTTGACACTTTTTAAACGCAAAGTAACTGGCAAGACTATTGACATCAACGTACTTGGCAAAATAGGAATTGCGAAAGCTGGTAATTATCTTGACTATGTTCTTGCAAGGTTAGTTGCTAAAAGAGCTCCTCATTTACAGAGAATTGTTGACAACATTGGCACAGATACTGCACTTATGAATTCCGCTCGTGCTTTAAAAAATTTTATAAAGGAAGAATTAAAGCCGAAATTAGACTTTGACGTTCATCAAGACGAATCTGAGCATGTTGTAGTACTAGATAGTAGTTATGATCAGAATCTTCCGATTCGTGAACCAATAAAGATTGACCTGCGTAAGGACATATTATATCAAGAGGAGTTCAAGAGTTACATCCACAGTTGCACCAAACAGATTGTTTCCAATTTTCTTAACTTCCTTGATTTTAACGCAAAGATTGATACAGTAATCGTATCAGGCAGAGCTTCGAAACTACGTCAAATAACTGCAGGTTTAGACAAAGCTCTTAAAGGAAGAAAGAGTGAAAACTTTGCCACTATTTTCACTGGGAATGGAAAACTTGACAAATCAAAAACAAGTGTTGTTGAGGGTGCCATGGTTTATGCAGATTGGGTTACAGATGAAAATCCTAACGTAACTTTCAAAGGTATTAATATTGTTGCATGCTATGGAATTATTTATCAAGACATTAATGGAGAAGAACATTATGCAGAGCTCTTTAATCCACGGAAAAATCTGCCAAATGGCGAATATGTAGTCAATGGTATAAGAGTCATGACTTATGAGACTGAAGATGTTGTGCTCGATCTTTCTAACTCTGATAATATTCTTCTTATTCAGTCTTATGCTGCTGATACGGAATCTGAGTGGAAGAAAGAAGAACGTGATGAGTATATTTCAATAGTTGCGTCTTATAATTCACGAGCCTTTAATAGTCGTCATGATGCACATTTACATATTGAAGTTGATAGGGAAAACACCTTGCGTCTGTATGTAAATAACAAAAATACTGAAGGATTCTCTCCAAACAAAATTGAATTAAATAATAGTACCATAGCCAAGAGTCTTTGGCCTATATACACTTATTAATATTTAAAAGTATGAAAAGATTCATTTTATTAAACCTCCTTGCCTTTTGCTTTATATCATCATATAGCCAGGAGTTGGTTAAGATAACAATTGATGATAAGAATATAACGTTTAACGAACAGGTATTTTCACTGTCACAGACAGAAATAACATACAAATGTAATGATGCTAAGGGAATACATATTAGCCGCATCGACAATAAAAGCAATAGTAAACCAATTATATTCTCGTGGAAAAGTAAAGAGGTACATACTGGTCAACAAAGTTTTAACGGATATTTGGATGAAGAATCGGATAATATAAAAATTGGAACTTTTGAGAGTGACAAGGATTATCCAATATCCTTCGGTAAAGGAAATAACGAGAAAATTTGTGGTTTTTCTTTAAAAGTCACCTTAGAAGAAAAAGAGCCTAAAAAAAAGGCGACTTTCTTTCTAAAGGAAGGTGAACTTATCATTAATGATACAATCAAAATAGCAAGCACGGCTGATGGAATCTACACATGGAATATTAATGATGAGAAATCTGTAAAAATAGATAACTGGGACTCTAAGCAATATTTACTGAAAATACATGAAAAAGAGCTTAAACAAGGTGATTTGTTACATGCAGGAGATACAATTATAATTAATCAATTAAAAACGAATCAATCATATACACTATTAATATGTGCTAATGAGACAATTAAGGGTCATGAGTCCAAGACATCATGGTTGACAGTAGTATTGGGCACATTAGTTTTATTACTGCTTGCTTCTTGTATTTTCCTCGTTTATAAACTCAGAAAATATATGAGCCTCAATAAATTCATTGAGGAAAAAGTATTAGAGTTGTTTAAGTCTATACCACAGAACAATCAAGGAGATGGTAGTCTTGATACTCAAAAAACAAACGAATCTACTTTATTGGTAGATTCTCCGAATAATATTTACAACAAGAGAAATGGTAATCAAGACTCCAAGAAATCAGAAAAAAAATTAAACTTAAAAGGAAAACAAGGTGAGAAAAAATCATCTAACACTTCCACTGATAGTAAAAAAAATATTCAACAAGCAAACAATGTAGGAAATATCCTTGAAGAACAAGTTTCTGAGGGTAGTAGTGGACAGACAAATACGGAAGCTATAAATGCGAAAAAATTGAATAATGATATGAACTCCATCATTACTCAATTAACGAGCATTGCGGAGTATATTATTGCTATAAATAATGAAGTTTTTGACCAGCAGACAAAAATCAATGATACTGAAAATTTCCTTAAGAAACTCGTAGGAAGTATAAATGCTCTATTGGATAAGCCTCAATTAGAAGAAGAAAATAATTCATATGATGAAATTCTGACGATATTGGATGGTGTATCTAAAGATAATAGTCGTAAACAGCAAGTTATAACTGAATATAATAATTACATAGAAAAGCTAAAAAGATTATTAAAGGAAGAATGCGATATATCTATTGTAGTTGAAAAGATTATAGAAAATTACAAGTTCTATAAAGATTACTATATCGAAGAATCTTCAAAGGTCGAGGATAATGATGAAATCTCATTTTGGGAGAAGCTAAAAGAAAAAATCGGTGTAAAGAATTGGGACAACTGGTTCCTAAGAGGAAATCAAGATGTTGCATTGTTGAGATGTTTTGAGGCCGCCTCAAAACCAGATATTCCTTCTTCACCATCAAAATCTTTTGCAGAAGCGATAGAAGATGAGAAAAATCAGAGTGTAGTTAATAATTACATATTTAGAACTCTTTTAAAAATCGGATTCGAGCTTGACGTAAAAAAAGGATGGATTGAGGCCTTAAAGATATGGCTTGCAAAAAATAAAGAGAGTTACGAAAAACAAAATGACGAACTTGCTATAGCCCAGTTACCTGAAACTATCTATGAAGCGATGCGATATGAGATAAATAAAAAACTGGGTAAGGAAGAAATAAAAGAAGATGATGATTTACTAGTCCGACTTGAGGAAGCACTTAATCGTCCAAAAAACAATGATGAAGCTGAAAGAAAAGCTAAAGAAGATTCTATAGCAGCTCTTCGTGTCGTTTTTGAAGATCCTACTCTCACTTTAGACAATTTGCAAGAGGTCTTGAATAACAAATTACAGAAATACTATGAAGAAACGCTAATAAAAGAACGTCATGGTATTGAGGAAAATTGTATTTTTGAAAGTGTTGAGAAGATCAAGAAACATCTTAAAGAAAAAAACAAATTCAGTGAAGTTAAGGATTTGATGAATTTTACTGATCATTACTCCTTGATTGACTTTATCGTGGACCTCTTATCAGACTCACGTAAGAATGAAAGAAAAGTTTCTTCTGAACGGGACGAATGTAGAGGGGAAATTACGAAATTGAAGGAAAAAAATGAAAAATTGATACAAGGTCATAAGGATGAACTTGAAAGAAAAGAAAATGATCATCGTGAAGCTATGAATAAGGCTGCAGAGGATGCGGCTAAATTACTCGAAGCGACACAGAACGAAATGCAGAACAAAATAGACGAAAAGGAATCTGAAAGATTAGCTGCAGAACAGGCATCAAAAGAATTAGATGCGTGCTATAGATCAATTATCGATTTTGATATAGCGAACTTCAAGGAAAATCATGTACGTCTTCTTCATTCTATTCAGTCTTTATTATCGGATGCTTATTCTGAATATCATGGGGACTCTAAATTAAATTCTCTATTTGAAGAACAGATAAAAAACAATTTCTATTATCCAATGGATGAGTTTATCGAAAAGTTCTCTAAAACTATGGACAGATACAATGGAGGCGAGAAAGGAGCCAATGTGAAGGATCTGTTATTAGAACTACAAAGTCTATATGAATCTTGTCTGTCGAATATTCCACCTGTATGGATTGATATTTTGGGACGTTTGTATGCATACTCTCAAGTGCCATTTATTATGACTCAATTTGATGAATCAGGATTAAACTGTCAGGCAATACAACGCGCGTTTACATCCCTCGAAGTTATGCTTAACGGATTAGGAATAACGTTAAATTACCCAAGATTATTTGTTGACACCTATGATTCTAGCACATATACTAAATTTGACCAAAAGAGTATTGTTGATTATGTAGAAGGTATAGAAAACCATGTTGTTGCTGGAAGTTCAACAATAATAGACCTATATACTCTCGGTTTTTCTGTCAACGGAGTGCAAAAGGAAAAACCTCAAGTTTCAACTTATTAAAGCTATAATATTATGATAAGAAAAACTATTTCAATTTTTTCATTCTGTATCATTGGGCTTGTTATATTATTAACAGTGTCATCATGTGATGATAAAGATGACTTAAATGACGCTATTACATCAGGGTATACTAAAGCATTCAATGCTGTAGCAGGAAACCAACTTAGCGAAGACAAGATACGTCTGTCCGATGAAGATTATGATGACATTTGCTGGTATTTCAAAGATTATGATGAGTTCTGCGATGATGATTCTCTGGAGGTTAGATGGGAATATATCCATGAAATAGTCACAGAAAAGACCTCTCTTGATGTGGAAAGAATAGACAAGGACCAATGGCTGTTCCCTAATAAGATGCCAAAAGAAGTAAAAGTCAAAGTTTTCCTTGATAATACTGAAAGTATGATGGGATATATGGGAACTGAAGATCAGTCGTTTGCACATGCTGTGTCTTTTGTCGAAAATTTCTGCAAAAACAAAAACTATTCTAATATATATGGTTATTATTTAGATAATAATGGCATTAAACAAATAGAATGGAGGCAGTTTCGTGATGACATCACGAATAACCATGTCAGGAAACCAAGTGACTCTTATTCCCTTCATGAATTTTTAAGTACAATCAGTACTGAGATTGCGCAAGATGATAAGTATAGTACTCTTGCTGTCTTTGTAACAGATGGTATTCCAAGTGGAACAAATGAACAAATACGAAACAGCCCTGGCCGTAGATATAATATAGAAAATGATGTAAATCTTATAAATGATATTAGTAATGCTGTAAAATCAATAAAAAATGATAATGCTGTTTCTATTTATCAGTGTAATGGAAAATTCAAGGGGTTATATAGATTTTATAACAATGATCCTGAAAACTTAAGTAAGGTAAGACCTTTTTATGTAATAGCGATTGGTCACAAAAAACTAGTCGAACAATATAGTAAATATGTAAATAACGAAGTAGATGCAGGACACGATGTCTTCCGTCCTAAAAACCAAGTTCATTTCATAAATAAAACAGACCCTAAAGCAATGTCTTTAATTTCCGACGATATTTCTGTTATTAGTGGGAAAAATAATGAATATTACGTTAA